>Ga0153960_1000012_pt1 | contig 268565 bp, 234 predicted proteins | sample TSFL044MetaG_FD_102274 | JGI IMG/M metagenome (GOLD analysis project Ga0153960, IMG submission 102274) | Attine ant fungus gardens microbial communities from Florida, USA - TSFL044 MetaG | ecosystem: Host-associated > Fungi > Mycelium > Unclassified | place: USA: Florida, Withalacochee...
CGTTGCAGCGGTCAGATTTGTACCCGTCAACGTGACGGCCGTGCCTCCGGTCGTCGGACCCGATGTCGGCGACATGCTCGTAATCGTTGGCGCGGCATGGTATGTATATTGGTCCGCCGCCGAGGTCGCCGATGTACCGCTTGACGTCGTTACCGTTACGTCTACAGTTCCCGCACTACCCGCCGGGGCTGTTGCCGTTATTGACGTTGCCGAATTTACGGTATAGGACGCCGCCGTTGCACCAAACTTCACCGCGGTCGCCCCGGTTAGATTCGTACCGGTCAACGTGACGGTCGTGCCTCCGGATGTCGGACCCGATACCGGCGACATACTTGTGATCGTCGGCCCAGCCATGAAGTATGTGTAGCCGCCCGTCAACGTTGCGGTGCCCCCCGGTGTTGTCACCATGATATTTACGGCTCCCACTGTGCCGGATGGAGCGGTCGCTGTGATTTGCGTTGCTGAATTTACAGTATAGGACGCCGCCGGCGTTGCACCGAACTTCACCGCGGTCGCCCCGGTCAGATTCGTACCGGTTAACGTCACGGTCGTGCCTCCGGACGTTGAACCCGATATCGGCGACACGCCTGTAATCGTTGGCGTGATTGCATCTACTAGCACATTCGCAGTACTGCCCACGCTATTAAGCTTTAATGCTGCAACGTTGCCTGCTTCATCCACAATTGATCCCTCATTTAGAGATAATGCTCCTATGGTAATCCCGTTACTATCGGATAGTCCGGTTTGGACAGTATATCTGAATCGCAACGCGTTTGATCCTGAACCGTCTGCATATGTTGCATATACAGTCGTTGTTCCTACAACAATAGAGATTGTTGGAGTGCCCGTAACAAACACGATCTCATCCAGGTTCACTGTAAAATTCAAGTCCTCTCCTGCACCATAAATACCATTGCCAGGAATATCCACACTTGTCACGGAAGGCCCAACTGTGTCGACAAAGTAATTGTTTGATACGGTAGTTCCGTTCCCCGCAACGCCTGCGGCATTTACACCTGAATGATCGAGCGAAATATGGAATGGACCGCTGAAATTGCTTAGGGGCGGCGTGAGGGTTGCGGTATAGTTGATATTGTCAGAAGTTGTTAATCCACTAACAATGCCGCTACCTATAGTCAAATCAGCAAGGTCAAACCCAGTCACCGCTTCTGAAAAGGTAATCCTCACCAGTGACGTTTCTCCGGAAGTCAGATGATCGTCAGCTACAAAAATGACGGCTGTTGGAGTGGCGGCAAACGCTTTGTCAAATAAGTACAATGGCAGCAAACTTAAAATGATTACACCCATAAATAACTTTCTTATTGTTCTTGTTAGATACATTCCCTGTTACCCACTCTCTAAGTTAGGATTCACTGCGATATTCCAACCAAAAAAGAACGTTTCGAACAAATTTCCACACGAAAAAAGGCTCAATTCGTTGAATTATAAAGGATGAACTGAGATTTTAATATTCAAGCTGGAAGCTGATTAATGACTCTGGTTGGCGATAAATTAATTTTTTTCATTAAATCAGGGACATTTTTTCGAATTTGATAAAATTTGCTCAATAAAACGCCGCCATGCTTACACCTGCCGGGTACTCTTATTGCACACGTTCGCGGAACCGTTTTCAGCGGTGTAAATTAGATAGCCCTTTTTCTGTTAACTAGCCGAACTGACGCTTGGGTAGCTCCCTTTTTCTCAGCTCTTTTAATAAGCGCTAAAACACTTGCAATTTATTCCAATAAAATCTGCAATCTCCGAATAGGGTGGACTTGTCAAATGAAGACGAACGGCCAAGAAACTACTGGCGTGCACTGTCTGTTTGGTTCATCCCTTCGGGTCGTTCTTAAATTTTGTTTTGTGTTGTCATTGTCTATCCTGACCTTCGGTTGACTTTTTTTCTTTATCCGAATTGGCGAGGCACAGCACTTTATTGAAACTATGATTCAAATTATGTAGGAAGAAAATGCTCGTCCAGTTATTAACTATTATATAGCATTATGAGTTCGCGCACAGTAAATTATCGAATGTTCTTACGAAATGCACTTTCTTCGTTCTATCAGCATATGTCCATAAAAAAACAAAAAAACGCAGTTTCAAACGACTGCGCGATTCAAATTTTCCATTATATTTTCTTTAGAAGATACAATGTCTTCATTGACTGTAAAAAGATTGTCCTAACCGAACAGAACCAATCTGAAGAAATTAGTTGAGAATCCAGGACCTAGTGAGGAAAACAAAAACATGATTAAATGTTGTAGATTCAATCAATATTCGTATTCATTTCCCTCACCTAATGGTCCTGAAAGATAAAATTTCAGCGAATAACCTTAGTTCTTATATTTATTATCATAAGCTTCCTGATAGATTTCCAATAAACGATCTATGTTCATACTTTTTAAATTATCGATGTAGCTCTCCCAATCTTTATCGAGGTTGGCATCTCCCGTGGTAAAGCGGGCAACCATTTCGTTAACATAATCATTGATCGTTTTGGACAAATCCGCGGTCTCAATGGCTTGATCATTCGTAAAGAACAGTGGGGGCAATACATTCTCAAGCTTTTGTTCGTAAGGTTCGTAATTGTTCTTAGCCTCATCATACATAATAATTTCAAGTGGTTTGTCCGGATTGGCCGCTTCACTGAGCCTGAGTTCACTCGTACGTAGCGAAGGTCCGGTCTGACCCCAGTTCATATTTTGAACGCCCCCCCAATCAGCGATCTGTTTCCACTTAGCTGGCTCTCCGTTAATCCCTAATTCTCCCTCTTCAGCTTTCACCCATTCAATCCCTGGACGACCGATTGTGGAACGGAGTGTTACTTCTTCATTATATAAGTAATCAGCTAACCGAAATGCCGCTTCCGCATTTTTGCTTGACTTCATGATCAGAAACTGCCCGGTTCCGACCAAATGATACCCTTCTAGAGGGGCGATTTGCAAACCATTCGGTCCCTTTAGAGGCGGAATTGTCTTATATTCCAACCATCGGTTGCTTGAGCCGTAAAACTCACTGAATACACCCATGTGCATGGCAGCGGTGGATCCCAAAATGGCCGTGTCCGGATTCTCACCAAGTCGTTTCAGCTGATCCCCATCCTGAGTCAACGCTTGCGGATCGAGCAGTTTTTCCTTATACAACTTATTCAAAAAACGTAACCCCTCACGCCATTCTGGCTTATCATAAGGGACAACGACCTTCCCCTGCTCTAAAAATACTCGGTCGCCACCAGGATTATAGATGAAGGCATTCATAATAAAGGAGTCGATGCTCGTATAGAAACTTGTCGGGGATCCTGACAGTGGAATTTCATCAGCCTTGCCATTTCCATTTGGATCCTTTTCCTTAAAAGCTTTTAGTACCTGATAGAATTCTTCCGTCGTTGTTGGCATCTTCAAGTCCAATTTATCCAACCACGGCTGATAAATCCACATCCTGCGCGGTAGGGTGCAGTGGAAGCACTCATTGGTTTGAGGCAAAGCGTAAATATTACCGTCCGTTGCAGTAATTGAGTCTTTCACAACGGGTAACTTTTCGAACATTTTTTTAGTTTCAAAACCGTATTTCTCTATTAAATCATTTAGTGGAAGAATAACACCTTGACTACCGAAAATCATTTGCTGGGAATTTGACATCCCAAAGCCCATAATTACGTCAGGAAGACCTTCTCCACTCGAAAGAACAAGATTCAGCTTTTCAGCCGCTGATGAGCTTGGAATGACATCCCAATCAATATGGATATTCGTCTCTTCCTCTAGGTATTTGGTGAATTCATTCGTAGCAAAATCCTCGACGACGGAATTATCGGGAACCATCACCCGAATGGTCGTTTTTTCCTTCGTGATCGGCATTTGCCCAGCGGGAGTTACAATATTTGCAGGTTCTATATTTGGCTCCTCACCCGATTTACTCTCATTCGATTTAGTGCATCCGCTGAGAATCGTTATAGACAGCATCACCAACGTCATTGCGACAAGTATGTTTCTATTAAACTTCATCGGTACAACCTCCTCATTTTTATACTGAAATTAGCCTTTTAACGAACCAATCATAACGCCCTTAACAAAATGCTTCTGAACAAACGGGTAAACTAACATTAACGGCAAAGTTGACACCACGATAAGAGAGTATTTCAAAAGTACCCGAAGCGCATCCCTCTGAGCCGCATTTTCAATGTCAGTGAGCATGAGTGCATTCACATCGTTTTGGATGAGAATATTCCGCAGAACGATTTGTAACGGATACATACTTTGTTTGTTTAAATAGATCATTGCGTTAAAATACTGGTTCCAATGATCAACTGCATAATACAAAGTAATGACTGCTATAATTGGTCCGGAAAGCGGGATTACGATTTTCCAAACAAATTTGAAATCATTACAGCCATCGATCTGGGCTGCCTCCAGCAGTTCGATAGGAAGAGATGTTTGAAAAAAGGTGCGGGTAATAATAACATTCCAGACGCTTAAGGCACCCGGTAAGACCATGGCCCAAACCGTGTTTAGCATGTTCAAATCCTTGACTAACAAGTATCCTGGGATTAGCCCTCCAGAGAACATTGTCGTAAATACAAACAGAAACATGATTACATTTTTTCCGTAGAGGTCTCTTCGTGAGAGAGGATAGGCTGCAAGTAGCGTCATGAAGATATTAATGGCCGTTCCAAACAGCGTATAGTAGATCGAATTAAGAAATCCGGAACCGATCAATTTATGTTTAAAAACGGCTTCGTACCCCATAAAAGTAGGTTTTACAGGCCACAACCATACCTTACCTGCCACGACAGCGGAAGGATCACTAATGGAAGCGCTTAATATAAATATTAAAGGATATAATATCATTAAAAAAAACAAAGACAATAAGACATAGATGGTAAAGGTGAACATTCGATCGCTAAAATTCATTTTCATTTTGAAATTGTTCATTAAGATGCTCTCCTTTTACCACAGGCTCGCCTGATTGGTTTTTCGGGCAATCTGGTTTACAGTGATAATGAGAATAAAACCAACGATTGATTTAAACAATCCGATGGCGGCTGAATACGAATAGTTCATGGCTTGCGAAACCAGGCCAACCTTGTAGACATACGTATCAATGACTTCCGATGTACGCAAATTAAGCGGATTCTGCATTAGAAAAACCTTTTCAAAGCCAACATCCAACATACTGCCCATACTAAGAATGAGAAGAATGATTGCTACGGGAAGAATACTTGGTAAATCGATATGCCACATGCGTTGTCGCTGGCTTGCTCCATCGATTAATGCCGCTTCATGCAGAGATGGATCAACGCTTGAAAGCGCAGCCAAATAGATGATACAGCTAAAACCCGCACTTTGCCAAATCCCTGACCATACGAACATGGATTTAAAGAAGTCTGGATTCCCCATAAAATTAATCGGCTGAATGCCCACCAGTCCAAGAAGATTGTTAACAATCCCGTTTCTGGTGTCTAAGAGTTCGAACAGCATTCCGACCATGACGACGGTGGAGATAAAGTGAGGTGCATAAGTTACCATCTGCACGGTTTTTTTGAACCAGCGAACTCGTACATAGTTCAAACCAAGTGCCAAAAGTAGTGGGAAAGGAAATCCAGCCAGTAAATTGTACAGATTGAGGATCAATGTGTTTTTAATGATTTTCCCGAACTCGTATGAATGAATAAACCGAATAAAATGCTTTAGTCCAACCCATTCGCTTCCCCACATCCCCTTTGAGACTGTGAAATCTCTAAAAGCAATTTGTGCCCCATACATGGGAACATACTTAAAAATAATAATGTAAAGAATCGGGAGAGAGAGAAGAATGTACAGTTGCCATACTCGCATTATCTTATTTAATCGTAATTTCATTTGGACTACCCCCTTTCTCTGGTTTGGTTCTAAATGTTACTTGAATCATCGAACCGTGGGAATCTGCAATTGGTATGAACGTATACATTAGTTAACATCAGGTTATATTCAATTGCTTTCAGACGATGCAATTGTTAAGATTTTTTAGTACTCTCACAAGATTTCATAATTTATTGGGAATGATGATCCCGATATGATGTTGGACTTATCCCATGAATTCGCTTGAACGCCCGAGAGAATGTATTCGTTGAACTATACCCGGTCTCCTTTGCGATATCACTGACGGTTTCCGGTGTCTCACGTAGCATTGCACAAGCCTTTTCCATCCGTATGGATTCGAGATAATCAGAGAAGTTGGTACCTGTTTGTTCTTTGAAAAATTTTGAGAAATACACCCTGGAAATACCTACTTCGTCAGCGATCGTATCAAGATTTAAATTAGGATTCCTAAATTGAAGTTGAATATATCTCTGAATGTTTTGCAATAACTGTGCGTTTCCGCTCTTTTTACGCGATTGTAATTGGTCGAGAATCCAAACATATGATTGCCTAATAAATCGGAATACTTCTGCGGGATTATCCATATGGATCATTTGTTGCAGCAGAGAATGGATATCTGATTCATCTTCAATTGATAATTGCTCTTTCAGCTTCAAGAGGCTGCCTGCCATATCGTATAACAGTAGCTTTTGGATAGGTGTAGACAAGTTCCTTACATGAAAATTCTGTTCATAAATTTCATTAAGCAACAGGTTCACCTCGTCTTTGTTTCCAATCTTCGCGTTATTCATCAGGCGGGTTTCAATCTCACTCGGAAAGTAGTGTGTATCTGATAGATCTGGTAGCTGATGAAACCATTTAATTCCTCGGTGCTGATGCCTGTTTAAATAATTTAATGTTTGCTTTGCTTCCCCATAAGAACGGGAAACATCGATCAGTGACGTGTATATCCCTCCGGCAGCAATGTTTAATGAGACGTGTGGTTCGGGAGCCATCACGTTTTTCATCCTGACAAACAGTGACTCCATTTGAAGTATAAACTTGTCATGCATTTTATCGGGTCCCATAAACAACAGAACGATGGTATCCTCAGTGGCATCATAAAAGTGAACCGTCCCTTCTGGACAGGTTCGATGAACTCCTTTAAGGAGTACTCTTAGACGGTCCACTTCCTTCAGTCGGTTTTCTCCAGAACATTCCCTTGGAATCATTTGAACTATCGCTGCAGCAACGGAAGAAGTTCGTTGAGAAATGTGAAGGTGTTTCATCATACTTTCCATGAAGCTCCCGTTCACGATGTCCCCCTTCAGCAACCTTTCCATAAAGCTGGCCAGCAGCAATGGCTCCTGTTTTTTTAATTCTTCCTGAAGCGTTCTATTGCTATCAAGCATGTAGGCTACTTTGCGGCTGTTCCTTGATGTAAAGAAGTAAGCTAGAACTATACCGATCACTAAAAATAATAGGGTCGTACTTAGAGTGATCCGTTTGATATAATCGACTTTTGCGAGCACGACCTGTGGGGGCTGGGCAACAACGTAATGCCAACCATTTTCAGAGGAGCGGGTATGTGTAACCATATATCCGTTTAATTGAAAAGAATCGCTGCTAGATCGGGGATTACGATTCAATATATCCGTGTCAAGCTGGATATAATCTCCGATGGATGAAATGACGTTTCCCTGATCGTCCTCAATATAGGCCCACCCATCATTTCCATCCACCAAACTCGTTAATAGCTTTAAAACTTGATCGTTGTCAATCAGTACAACAACACTGCCTTGTGATAAACCTTGAATAGATCCCAAAGGATAGCTGTATGTGATGATAGAATGAGTTTTATTTTTAAAGATTGCCGGCATCGCTTTTAGGAAGCGCTTACAATTAGTGTCTTCAAAAAAATCCTTGTGCCATTTATCGTATGGCAAATCGATGTAGTTTAGGACCAGATCATAAAAAGCGTCCGCTTTATACAACTTCGAAGGTGCAACAACAATATCGCTATTTCTGTAGTAAATCATATAGTTGAGAATGAACTTGTTGCTGAAATTATACAGCCCTTTTTGAGCAGACAATAATTTGAAAGTGTTCGTTCCCTCGAAAGGATCCTTGAGCTGCTGTAGTTGAACAAGTTTTGGATCATTTGCCACCTGCATCACAATTGTATCGATTTCCGCCAGTCTTCCATCAAGCGTCGATGTTATCTGTTCAAGCATCTGCATATTGATGTTCCGGGCTTCCTCCCCAACTAATGCGAGCGTCTGTCGGTAAATCACCCCCCCCGCGCACAAGGCTAGGATGACTATCAAGGCGAATGGAAGCATTAGTCGTATATACCAATTATTAAAATCAATCAATCGGTTAAGATTCATGAGAATATTCTCCTTTAGAGGTGATGTCAAACCAAGTGCGACAGTCCCTCTGTGAAAGATTCGTGAGCGGTTCTCCAACCCAAACATTTTCATGGTCTGTTAACTCTTTGGGGCGATCGGAAATCAATCTGCAGATGGCGAATTTATCGCGAGATTCTGTGGGTTTCTGTTGCCTGAAGGTTGCGAAGGAGTAGCACGATTCAACTCACGGCAAACCGTCGAAGGATTTCTTCCCAACTCTTTGGCAATCGCACGTGAACTTTGGCCTTGCTAATGGAGGATTTCTAGCTTGCTGCGTTCAATTATGCTAAGATGTGTGTAGCTCATGGTGGATTCTCCTTGTATGAATGGTGTTGTGGTGAATCCATTCTACACGAATCCGGCCATGGGCGATGTTTTATTTATTTCCAGTAGGTGTCGAACTTTATATTACAATCCGTCTTTATAAAATAATCAGGCTTCCACTTGCCTCATTAAAACCTTTTTTGTAGGTGATTGATAATGCTTGTGCTTGAGCTGAAGGTTCCTCCATTCCCCCTACTAGCCACGGTCGGCCATACATTATGGCCGCCGGGAATTGTCCATGCAAGACGTCAATTTGATGTTTTTGACATTATTATTTGCGTGAATGGCACACTTTATATGGAGGAAAACGGGATTCAATATGATATCAAAAAAGGCATGGTACTGGTGCTTGAGCCTGGAAAAATGCATCACGGGTATCGCCCAACCGATACCAATACGGAGGTGTATTGGATTCATTTTGAATATCCGCTATTATCGAGGCTAATCGATAAAAACAATTGGCAGCAGCCTCTGCTGAACAGGACGGACCAGGATACCGAGGCTCATCCAGGCATGGTGGATATCCCCAAATTTACCGGGATAGATTTGCGTACTGTCGTCCCCCTTTTGAAGGAAATGATAAAAATACACAGCGTCCTTTCAGCCTACCGCTCCTACGAGCTGCAAGTTTTATTTGGCCGATTTCTCATTGAACTTCAAAGCAGTATGAAAAAAAGCAGCCCACAGGCTCGATCCCTTTTTCTTGGAGAGAAAGTTGCCTCATATTTGGCAGATTGCTTAGAAGTCCCCTTTGATTCGGTACAGATGGAGAACGACCTGCATTACCACTTCGATTATTTGGCGCGCTGTCTCAAACAGTATTCGGGAATGAGTCCTCTGCAATACAGGCATCATCTCCAGATCGAACGGGCTAAACAGCTTCTAGCGAATTCAGAACTACCTCTAATCCAAGTCGGTGAACAATGCGGATTCCGTGATAACAATTATTTTACGCGCCTGTTCAAACGCCAAACTTCGTTTACACCTGGAGAGTACCGGAAGCGGTATCAGGTATTTCAAGTGAATTAACACAGGATACATGTCTTCCCAATTGAAAAAAAGCGCTGTCACCAATCAATGGTCAAGCGCTTTTTTAAGTTGTGCATTGTTAATGATGATCGAGATTTCAACACTCATATTACTTAGCAGAGCATGTAAATTTTTCAGTAGAGGTCCAAAAGGGGACATGTTATTTTCTAATCAGCCAGTTTGCTGGAATAGTTTGGAGTTCCATCGGATGACGATATCGTTCTCCGATTTCTTTAAAACGGTCTGTAACATTGGCATCCAACAAGCCGCGCTGATTTGGAGCTCCATTTAATAAGAATGACACGTTATGGTTGTTGGCATCCTGTATTTTATCCAATGCCCAATCAGTGGTTTTGAGTTCCATTGTCGTATCCGAAGTTCTCCAAAACCAAGTTTCAGTTAACACATTGCAGCTTGCCCCAGGACCTACAAAGGATTCTTCAATTTCCTGCCCTGCAGCATTTTCATAAAAAACAATATCCGTATGTTCCAAAGTCGATTCACAGCTAATATTCATCAATAAGCACTTAGACTGCAAACTCTTCACGAGTTCATCAATTTCTTCGAAAGGAAGGTCCTCGTAATTAGGCCCCCCCCAATGGGCGTTCCATCCGTCAATGATCAAAAACGGAAGTTCACCATAGTTTGTCAGCAACTCTTCGATTTGATTTTTAATGAACTGCTTATCTTCCGATGTACATTTTTTTCGACCAATTTGATGATGCAAATCTAGCATAGAGAAATAAAGACCCGCATCAATGCCTTCCTCCCTGAATGCATCAAGATATTCTTTGACGACATCCCTTTTGTCGGTTGCATTACGGATGCAATGCTCCGTATATCGGGTAGGCCACAAGCTGAATCCTTCATGATGCTTTGCTGTCAGTGCAGCGAATTTCATCCCCGCGGATTTTGCTGCTTTCGCCCATTGCGCACAGTCCAACTGCTCAGGATTCCACAGTTTTGGATCGAATGGAAATCTGCGAGGTTCATCATGATTCTCATGCCCGTATTCCCAATCCTGAATTTCCGTTTCAGCAAACTGAAACGTAGCACTATTAAAATGAATAAACATCCCGAGTCTCTGATTCACAAACCAAAGTTGTCGTTGTACCAAATCACGATTATCCATATAAGAACCTCCTCTAATGTCCGGTGAATACTCACCATCATATGATATCTACTACTTTAATGGATAATAATTCTTGATACAGCTATCAAAATCGACATTTTACCATACAATTTCTACTTTCCTTTAGAAAAGTACCCCTTTATTTATTCTCGCGGCGAGGCATATAAATGAAATTAAAAAACGAATCTGGTCTTACCCCTGTCAAGTAGACAGATGAAAAAAGCAATGCTGCTAGCGCGCATCGATATTCAATCGGTGCACGCTGTTTGAGTTTGGTTTGAAAGCGTCGGTATAGGTTCTGCTAGCTTATTAATCATTCTGAGAGTCGTTGTCTTGCCGCAACCGCTCGGTCCTATATGTACCATTAAATATATCCTTGTTTCACAAAAAGCATTTAAGCCTGAATCCTCTGAAGTACTTGAGGTCAGGCTTATACGCGTTTACAACTCCGATATCATTAACTTATGTGGTGCAAACTCAGTATAGTTTGCTTTTGGTCGAGCCCCATGATGGTATTACATCATTTTAGGATAGGAGGGTTATGGTTCTATCTACAACCTCTTCTATTGATAGCCTATTATAACGATTCACACTGGTATTCAAAATAGGTTCAATATCATCCAGCCACATGGTATCAATCTTCTGGAATCCATTCATTACTCCAAGAATAGATCCTACCGTTGCACCGTTACAGTCGGTATCAAATCCAGCCAATACGCTATTGATAATCCCTTGACTGTAATCATCGGACCACAGAATACTTGCGACTACAACCACGGCATTTGGAATTACATGACACCAGCCATAAAACTCGGTTTCGTTATACGCCCCATGAAAAGTGTCAATAACTTCTTCGAAAGAAGCTCCTTTTTCCTTCATATCAATAACATAGTGAATACTTTCCGCTAATCTTGACTTTGGCGGAATCTGCTTCAGCGCTTCCTTGCAGATCCACAAAGCATCCGTTGAGACAAATGCCAAGCTGATCATTGCCGAAACGTACATTTCTCCATATATTCCATTTTTCGTGTGACTGACCGAGCCTTCTCGATATGCCATGGCAGCAGCCTCTTTCGGATTGCCCGGATTGATATAACCGAAGAAATCTGCTCGAATTTGCGCCCCAATCCATTCTCTGTACGGATTCAGATAACTTCCGGATTTCGTAGGGTATACAGATGAAAGTGTGTTTTGGATTGCAACTCTTTCTGCCGTACATGCATGGAGCACCGGAATCGATAATAGCCAGTTTTCCATCACATCTTCGCTAGAAAAATCTTTCCCGTAGCTTTCTATCAGGCGCAGCCCCATGACGGTATAATTTATATCATCATCGACCGGAAAGGATTGGACGTTATTTTTCCAGCAGATGACAGGACGGTCATATCTCTTTTCGTAGTCCACATCGTTGATGTTGTATTTTTCCCTTATTTCCTCACCTACATTTGAATGAAAAAAACCGGTTACCGGATATTGTCCGCTCTCTCTTACAAAACTATTGATTTTTTCTCTTGTCCATCCTTCTATCGGAATTCCAAGCATGCACCCGATGGCCCTGCCATACCAGGCCCCTTGAACTTTATCCCTTACGTTCTCTGGATCTAAATTATATTTTTTATTGGAATCCACTGGAAGAAGCTTCTCTATGTCGGTATATGCCTCGGGCTCGATATAAGAAAAATCCGGCCTTTGAGGGGCATTTTCCAATTCTTCTAACAACTTCCGACTTTTCTTTTCCTTTTCTTCCCCGTTTTCCATTTGCAGTATTTCCTCCGCTTTCTCACGGAGTCCGTCAATCATTCTGCCTTCAAAATCACTTTGCTTAATTTCGTCTGAAATTCGCTCTGACATTGTTAACCACAACATTTGATCTTTTAGCATAGTTATTCTCCTTCTGCCAGGAACTTCTGCCTGGTTAGTTTACCCTGATCTCTGCTCCTTGGTTTTTCTGAATCCGCTTTCTAAGGAAAAATGCGCTAATAAACGATAGTAAAGCAGATACTAACATGAAGATGAATATATAATGATATCCGGTGATTTGGTAACTATCAATCCATCTTCCAGCAAGTATATAGATAAACGCATCCGGTGTATATCCAAGTGTTGCTACAATTCCTACAACTACTCCATAGAGATGTGGAGGGAATTTCGCTTCTTTAATGGGTACATAATAGACACCTTTTGCTCCATATGCAACAACTCCAATAAGAACACAAATTGCAGCAACAACCCAAAGCCACTTATTGTCAACCGGGAAAATTATTAATGTAAGAAATGCTATTGCTAACATAAGCATGGCCGGCATAATGACTTTGAGGCTGGTTTTACTCTTATCAACCAGGATACCTGCAATCGAAGCACCTATAATCGGATAGAAGCTGCGCAGATTACCGAATACGGTTGAAACCATCATGTCCGCCCCGAAATTCATCAAATATGGTGCAAAATAGGTTAGTGAACTCAGAATAAAATAAACTCCTAATATAATAAATATAAGTGACCATGTCTCTGGAAGGCGAAGTACCGTAAACACTTCTTTCGCAGTATAGTTTTTTTTCTTTTCTTCCTTCGGAAGTTTTTTTTCTTTGTATGCGATTAAAGTAATGATACCAATTAGGATGGTAAGTCCTGCACGAAGAAGGACATTTGCCCGGAAACTTACTAAAGGATCAGTAAATAGTCCCAGTATAGCAACGCCCCCAAAACCAACAATCAGTGCTGAAATACCGGAGATACTTTCCCAGAATCCAAATAGTTTACCTTGTACACTGTCATCTCCTAGTGAACTGATTGCTTTGACTAATGGTGTCCAATATAAACCAATGCTGAATACTGCAAAGAGAACCTGGATAGCCAGCATAACTGGATATGGCGGCAGAAGTGCCATAACACAGCCCAGTCCACCAACGCCGAAGAGACTTATAACCATAAGCTTCTTTATGGAAAATATGTCGGCCAGTAAACCGGATATAAAATAACCACCAAATGCACATATACCGTAAATGCTGATTAATCCACCCATCTGTGTATTGGTATATCCTGTGGCTTCCTGATATAATGCATAGATTGTCTGCAGCAAGTACGGCAAGTTATAAATAACCTGACAACCGACAGCCAGGACAATAAGCATAATTATTTGATTTTTATTTAGTTTTCCGTTCAATATAACACCTCCCAGATAGATAAGTGGCTAGCTCTTACCCGCTATCTTACGGGCGTAAACTTCATCAACTTCATACCTTTCAGGTATGGAAGCCTGCGCTCCTTTACGTGTCACTGCTATCGAGGCTGCCAGGTTGGCAAATTCAATAGCATCACTTACACTCATTCCTTCAGAAAGACCCGTTACAAAAGCTCCGTTAAAGCAGTCACCTGCAGCCGTTGTATCAAGCGCTTTCACTTTTCTGGTAGGATATAGTACTTCTACTGTCTCGGTTACCAGAAGAACACCTTTGTCTCCAAGCGTGACGATTACATTTTTGACGCCTTTTCGCACCAGATCCTTCGCTCCGGCACTGATAGAATCCATTGATAATCCATCTCGTCCACTTAGCTTTAATAACTCTGTCTCGTTTGGTGTAAGATAGTCGATATCTTTCCAAATATCATCCGGCAGGAGTTCTGGTGCCGGTGCTGGTGCCGGATTTAATACAATTACTTTCCCGTATTCCTTCGCTTTGCGAATACCGTAGAAAATTGCGTCAAATGGTATTTCCATTTGAAATACTACATAATCACTTTGCTGTATAACTTCTTCATGGGATTTCAGATATTTAATATCGCATTTTTTATTCGCTCCTGCCGCAACCACAATGCTATTATTACCCTTTTCATCTACATTTATCATCGCTGTCCCTGTTGCATCAGGGACACTCTTTATACACGAGACGTCTGCTCCGCTGCTTTTTAAACTTTCCACCAATATTTCGCTAAAAGTATCGTTTCCGACGCAGCCTAGCATACTTACATCTCCTCCAAGCTTGCCGGCTGCACACGTCTGATTGGCACCCTTTCCACCTGGGACATAGGTAAGATTATCTCCGAGAACGGTCTCCCCTACCTGTGGCAGTTGTTTCAAGTTGATTACCATATCCATATTCAGGCTTCCAATTATAAGGATTTTCTTGTTCACTCTTATCACCTCCTCGTATAAAATAGTGCGCTTTCAAATCCAATTACTGAAATCCACTAATGGAATTTGTCTTTTTTAAAGCCGTTTTATAATCTTTTGAGAAAGTGTTTTCCTAAAGTGTTTTCCTTGCGTTTATATTACTCTATGTTTTTTTTGGTTGTCAATCTTTTTTTGTGTTTTATGCATACCGTATATCTCTCTAATTAATTGACAAAATACTTCTTTATTCTTCATAATTGATTAGATAAGGAATGGAGGTTACTTATGACAATAAAAGAAATCGCCAAACTGGCCGGAGTTTCCATTTCTACAGTCTCTAAAATTGTGAATGGTAAGGACTATAACATTAATCCCGAAACCCGCAGCCGGGTTTTAAACATTGTAAAGAAATATAATTACACACCATACGGGGTAGCTAAAAACATTTCCAATGCTAAGACTTTTATTTTGGGTGTTCTGCTTCGAACAGCTTCTCCATCCCCTTCTATGATTAACGGAATATTAGATGTTGCACAGGAACACGGCTACAATATTCTTCTATTGGGCAGTTACAATTCCGCAGATATTGAATTACAGCACATTACTGCCCTGTGTAAAAATAAGGTGGATGGTGTTATCTGGGAGCCTGTAGGCGAAGATAGTTTTCAGAATGAGCACTATTTTACTGAACTGAATATTCCTGTTAGCTTTGTAGACGCTCCAGATTCTCATCCTTCGTATTGTATCGACTATGTCCAAATTGGATATGCATTAACACAAAAACTGATCGATTACAAGCATACCAACATTAGTTGTCTGCTAAAAGAGAATAGCAAACGTTCTCAGCTGATCCTGGAAGGCTTTAAAAGATGTCTTTTCGAAAATCAGATTCCTTACAATGATAAGATGGCCTTGCTGGTATCTGATGAAGAATACGTTTCTAAAATCCTAACTTATGGATCTACAGGCATTGTGAGCTCTTATTTCTCGGCTTCATTGGCTCTTTATGAGCAAATGCACAAACTCCATTACTATATTCCTTCAGATATTTCCATGGTAAGCGTAAGGGGTGATAGCGGAGACATTATTTCTTATCCGCATATCTCAAGCATCAGGATCCCTTACCAAGATTTTGGACGATACGTGTGCCAGCACTTGATCCAGAAATGTGAAAAAACGAATTTACAAGAACAAGACCCTCTGTTTGCTGTAGATTGTGTATTAGATTCGGAGGACAGCCTGGAGATCTCCTATTCTTCCCGTTTGCCCAAGATCATCGTTGTTGGAAGCATAAATACTGATGTTATTTTTAGTGTGGATTTTCTACCACAGGCTGGGAAAACGACAAGAATCTTAAATTCTGTTACTACTTTGGGCGGAAAGGGCGCTAATCAGTCCGTGGCTGCCGCCAGGCTTGGTCGGGAGGTTTGTTTAATCGGACAGATTGGAAACGATTCGGATTCTACATTTATCTTCGATGTTTTGGAGAAAGAAAATATTTCCACACAAGGAATTCGTAGAGATCGGAAAACACCTACTGGGAAGGCATATATTTATATCGAGAAGAATGGTGAGGGAACAATCACAGTTCTCTCCGGAGCAAACGGTAGCCTATCGCCTAAAGATATCTCTGAAAGCAAATATTTATTTAAAAACGCTAAATTTTGTTTGTTATCTACAGAGTTACCGATTAATACAATTATGGAAGCCGCCTCGATAGCAAAGGCCCAAGGAATTGAAAATATCCTTAAACCAGTGGCACTAAAGACAATTTCTTCGAAATTGTTAGAGAATATTGATATCTTCATTCCCAACAAAAAAGAAGCAGCCACACTTTGTCCGAAGTATGACACCATCGAGAAGCAAGCGGAATACTTCTTGAACAAGGGAGTAAGAGTAGTAATTATTACTCTCGGCAGTGCCGGATGTTATTTAAAGACCAAAGACACGGAACAATATTTCCCAATCTCTAACTTTGTAACTGTTGACACGACTGGCGGTGCCGATGCTTTTATATCTACACTTGCCGTCTATCTGTCGGAAGGTTATTCCCTAGAAAAATCTATTGTAATTGCAACATATGCAGCCGGATTTTGCATCTCCAGGCAAGGCGTTATGTCTTCACTGGCCGACCGCTACACACTGGAAATGCATATTGCCAAGACAGAACCGGAACTGCTTCAAAAACAAGTTTAAAAGCTGCATTACAGGAGAATAGAACTGAGTAATGGCAATAACTGAAGCACTCCATTTACCAATACCGCTGAATTGAAATAGTGATGATATAATAAATGATTTTTCTGAACTGAAATTAAAAAATATGCGTCTCCATCATACAAATTTTAAAAAAAAGAAGTAAAACTTCAAACAAAAAACCAGCAATGTTTGTCAAGCATTTCACGTTGGATGATTTTTCTTTTCATGTTTACTTTTTTCGACCAACACGAATAACCTCCAATGCAATGGAGGTTTTGGTTAATATGGGATTATGTACGATATGGACTCATCAATCAAAAGAATCATCAAAATTTAGTTCACTGTGACCATTCGTGTGACCACAACCATAAAAGCAAATCATTTTCTCATAGCAAAAACCCGCCAAACACTCAGAGATCCTTGTGTTTAGCGGGCTTTTTGATTTATGGAGCCTAGGGGGATCGAACCCCTGACCTCATCGCTGCCAGCGATGCGCTCTCCCAGCTGAGCTAAGGCCCCAAAATATGAATATAATATTTGTCCATCTCAGTATCGTTTCGCAAGCGACTCCTATATCATATAAAATACGGCTTTGACTGTCAATATCTTTTTGTTAAAACCTAAAGTGATTGGAGAAGAACACCCTTTTTACTGGAACACACGGACGGTAACCCCAGACTGCTCTTCCCCTTTACCCGTTTCACTAATCCTCGTTGTCTTCTTTGGACAATAGGGATTTCAGTTCTTTCATGAACATATTGATGTCTTTGAATTGACGGTACACCGAAGCAAAGCGCACATAGGCTACCTCATCCACTGGAAACAGCTGTTCCATCAGCAATTCGCCAATCTGACGGCTCTCTACTTCTGCATCGGCTGTATTTCGCAGAGACTTCTCTACCTCAGATACCATCATTTCCAGTGTCTCTACAGAGACCGGGCGTTTCTCGCAAGCCCGAATCAGACCACGGAGAATCTTGTCCCGGCTAAACTCCTCGCGACTGCCATCTTTCTTGATGACGATCAGCGGTGTTTCTTCCACCATTTCAAAAGTTGTAAATCGACGGCTACATTGCTCACACTCACGACGACGACGAATCGATTTCGATTCATTGGCCGGCCTTGAATCAAGCACCTTTGTGCCCAGATAGGCGCAATAAGGACATTTCAATTCAGATCACTTCCCATGTTTTACTTTTTACCATAAATTCCCTGTATTCATTTAGTTATGAAAATCGTATTGCCGACACATAATACTTTTACCAACCGCGAGGAGGTGAACAGCAATGGCCCAAAGCAATGGTAACTCCAACAACCTGGTGGTAACTAAAGCTTCCGCAGCTCTCGAACAACTGAAATATGAAGTTGCTCAAGAACTCGGAATCAGCATCCCACAAGACGGATACCAAGGTAACATGACTTCTTACGAGAACGGTTCGATCGGTGGATACATCACGAAGCGTCTGGTAACAATTGCAGAACAGCAATTGGCAGGTCAATACCAATAATATCTGCATCGTAATAGGTAATACAGAGGAGCATGGAGCGGGCTGGTGAATAACCGGCCTGATCTGTGCTTCTACTTTTTTTAGATCAATCGTAAAGACAATAGATCTACACCATATCCATCCAATGAATGAAATCCGTGGTGTCTTATCTTAGAACGTACTATAGATCTTTACATACTGATTATAATAATAAATGACGCGTTGTACATAGTGCCGGGTTTCACCAAACGGAATATCTTTGACTGTCTCGAATGAACCATCCCATATACCATCTCTTAGCCATGAGTTTACTTTGCCCGGACCTGCATTGTAAGCAGCAATCATAGCCGCTTCATTCCCGTCAAATTGATCTGACAGATTGCGTAGATACCAGGTACCCAGCTGGATATTCCTTTCAGGCTCGTGCTTCAATTCTTCCAGTGAAGTGCCCGGAATTTTGGCTTGCTCCATAATCCAGTTCGCGGTGTCGGGCATCAGTTGCATTAACCCGATGGCACCTCTTTTGGATTCCTTGCTTGTCTTAAAATTGGTCTCCACCTTGATGATGGAAGCTATGAGAAACGGATCGACCTCATAACTCTGAGACTGAGCACGAATCTCTTCCTTATAATGAATGGGATAGAACCATGACATCCAATTGGTATTCAGGAACAGCACCAATACAAAAGACACAAACATCAACAACAATACTCGTTTCTTACGCAGCAATCTCATAATAGGCCCTTACGATGCAAAAATGAAATGATTTGCTGCTCCGTCTCTGACCACAAGCCGCTGTTATCGATAACCACGTCAGCACGCTGCTTCTTATGTTCAATGTCCATCTGCACGTCAATACGTGCATCTGCCTGTTCCGCCGTCATTTCATCCCGACTCATCAGTCGTTCCCGCTGTACAGACCTCGGGACGTATACAACCATCACTTCTTCGAAGGCATCCTCCAGCCCTGACTCGTACAATAACGGAATATCCGATACGACAAGCTTGTCCGGATGTTCAAGCTCATACACAGCAGCGCGCTCGCGCATCTCCTTGCGAATCGCAGGATGTGTAATCGCCTCCAGTGCCTTGCGTTCCTCTGGATTCTGAAACACAATACTTCCCAACTTTTTCCGATCCAGTGTTCCGTCCTCATTCAATATGGCTTGTCCGAACCGCTGAACAGCCGCAGCCAAAACGGGATGCCCGGGCAGCATTACTTCCCGGGCAATAACATCCGCATCAATGAGCAACGCTCCCTTACTGGCGAGAAATGCGGACACACTGCTTTTACCTGTCGCAATCCCGCCGGTTAAGCCAATATTCATTATTTCACCTCACAACAACTTCATTATTCCCATAAACATTAATAAAAGCGCAGGTAGCACAGATAATCTTCGCATCCACCGCAGAGCAGCAAAGCGTAATCCAACTTTCATACCCAATGACAGAAATGCCCCGCTAAACAACGCAATAACTAATGCTGTCCATAAGGTAGGGAATCCCAATAATGCAGCCCCCAATCCTGCACCGAAAGCATCCAGAGAAAGAGCTATACCAAGCCACATCGCTTCTTGAACGGATATACTGCCTGAGTTATCCATATCCGCCTTCGAGGGGCTACGCAGGATTTGAATAACCACACCCAGCTTGCGCAGCTCAAGTGTAAAAACCATTCGTTCCAGAGATCCTCCAGAAGCAGATGGCTCAAGCACCTGATTTCTGCCCTTCGACTGAGCTTCTTGTGAGGCTTGCGTACCACTGCGGATTGTTCCTGCTTCTGTTCCCTCACCCACTCCATTGTCCGTTTCCAGCTGTTCCTTGCCTCGTTTTCGAATGAGTTGCAGCAACGACCAAGCGCCAATACCGATCAGAATAACCGCTCCAACAATCGAAGCCACGTCCGGAGATACGACATGAGACAGAAGCACACCAACTTGCATGGATAATGCAATAACCAGACCGGAACAGATGGAAATGACGACAATGGATAACAGCGGAATTTTAGTCCTCCGCAGCCCATATGTAATCCCGACTCCAAACCCATCTAAACTAAGCGCCAAAGCAAGCGCCAGTAATGAAATAAAATGATGCAGCACCCCGGATTCCTCCCCTGTGCGGAACTCGTTCCAACTGGCGGCTGCCAGTATGGGTATACGCCCGCTTATTTCTGCCATATCAGTATATGGAGGGAGGAATTCAAGGGTGCTACAATTTGATGATTTCGTTCATGTTACCAAACCCATCACCGATTTAGAGCAGCGGTTGGCACTTCGGACAGTAATGCGTGCCTCTGCCGCCTACTACACTCTTCTCGATTAATGTGCCACAAGTTGCACAGGGTTCAGATTTGCGTCCATATATTTTCAATTGATGCTGGAACATGCCCATCTCGCCCTGTCCATTGACATAGGACTTAATAGAGGATCCACCTGCATCCACCGCATCCTGCAGCGTAATCACGATCGCTTCATGAAGTACGGTTAACTGGGCTTCGGTCAATGTCTTGGCAATGGTCTCTGGATGAATTCCTGCACGAAACAAAGCCTCGTCAACATAAATATTCCCGATCCCGACCACATATGCCTGATTTAACAACACGGCTTTGATTTTGGTAGTGCGTTTGCCAACAGCATCACGGAATGCGGCTACAGTAAACGCAGGATCAAGCGGCTCCAGCCCCAGTTTTAACAAAGGTTTGGATACCAGTTCCTCACCTGCATTAAAGAGATGCATTGTACCGAATTGACGGACATCCTTGTAACGCAATTCTGTACCATCGGTAAAGTGAAAAATAACATGGGTATGCTTCTCCACTTCCTCACCCTGTTGGTATACCCCGTACCTGCCTTCCATCCGCAGATGGGAAACAAGCACCAGCCCGTCCAGCAAAATACGCAAAAACTTGCCTCTGCGCTCCACGCCGATCACGGTATGTCCCTTAAGTTCCATTGCAAATGCATCTATGTCGTCCGGCCGCTGAATAATCCGCGGCAAGCTAACGGTAACTGAGTCAATGGTCTTGCCAACAATAAGTTGATTCAATGTTCTTCTGACTGTTTCGACTTCCGGTAATTCCGGCATGATGTTTTCACCTCCCCTATATTATAACGGAAGATGGCGCTCAGCGGGACCCCTTCTTGTGTCGAAAACAGTTGAAAAATATTTTGTGAAATAACGGAAAACCCGCTTGGGATCTATTATTTAGCCTCGTACCAGTTTTCTCCGTAGCTAACTTCCGCTTTCAGCGGCACTGACAGCTCCAAAGCTTTTTCCATCACCGAAGGAACCAGCTCTTTCATCAGTTCCAACTCGTCCGCAGGCACTTCGAATACAAGTTCATCGTGCACCTGTAGCAGCATGCGGCTCTTCAGCTTGCGTTCACGCAGTGCTTCATCCATCTGTACCATGGCAAGCTTGATGATATCTGCAGCAGTTCCCTGAATCGGTGTATTCATCGCTGTCCGTTCAGCGAAGGAGCGCAGGTTAAAGTTGCTTGCATTGATTTCTGGCAGATAACGACGGCGTTCCAGCAACGTTTTGACATAACCATCCTGACGGGCTTCCTTCACAATATCATCCATATATCGGCGCACACCCTGGAACACTTCAAAATATTGATCGATAAACTGTGCTGCCTCTTTCCGCGTGATGTGCAGGTTCTGCGAAAGGCCGTAATCACTGATGCCATATACAATCCCGAAGTTAACCGCCTTGGCAGAACGACGCATATCTCCATCCACCTCTTCTGGCTTCACACCAAACACATCGGAGGCCGTCTTCGTATGGATATCCATGTCCTGAACAAAAGCTTCCTTCAGCCGCTCATCATCTGAAATATGTGCAAGGACGCGCAGTTCAATCTGCGAATAATCTGCTGCCAAAATAGACCATCCCGGCTCGGAAGGAACAAATACCTTCCTGATTTTACGACCTTCCTCCATCCGAATCGGAATGTTCTGCAAGTTCGGGAACTGGCTGCTCAGACGCCCAGTAGCCGCGATCGTCTGACGGTAAAATGTATGCACCTTGCCATCCTTATCTGAAATCTCTTTAAGCAGTCCTTCTACATATGTGGACTGCAACTTGGCAAGTTGACGATATTGCAGAATATGCTTGACCACATCATTATATGGAGACAGCTTCTCTAATACTTCGGCATCGGTAGAGTATCCTGTTTTTGTTTTCTTCACCACAGGCAGACCGAGTTTATCGAATAAAATCTCACCGAGTTGTTTCGGTGAATTCAGATTGAATTCCGTACCGGAAAGTTTGTAGATTTCCGCCATCAACCTGCTGATATTTTCTTCGAACTCACTACCCAAAGCCTGCAAATCTGCCGTATTAGCCTTAATACCCTGCTTCTCCATATCTGCAAGAATACGTGACAACGGCATCTCCAGTTCATGGAAAAGCGCGTTCATCTCATTGCTCTCCAGTGCCTGTTCCTGGAGTGGAATAATGGCTGCTACTGCCGCCGCTTTGCGACACAGAAAATCGCCCAGTATATCCGCCTCAGGCACCCTGTATTTTGCACCTTTGCCCATAACCGTATCATCCTCCACGAGGGAAGGCAGGCCATACTTCGTGGTCAGACCGCTGATCGTCTGATTTGATTCGGTAGGATCAAGCAAATAGGCAGCCAGCTGCACATCAAAGGACGCTCCAGCAAACTCGATGCCATGCGCGTGAAGTGCCAGATCGACACGGTGCAGATCATAACCCCGCTTGGGTTGTTCTGCATTGCCGAGCCATTCTCGTACTGGGGTCGCTGCCTCAGACTGAAGCAATTCGGGAGACAGGAAAGTATAGGTTCCGGCTGAACCTACAGCAAGTCCGATCAGTTTTGCCTGATGGGGGTTATCGCCATGTGTTTCCACATGCAGCACATCAATGGATTCGAGTGAGCCGAACAGTTCACTAATCGTTTCTTCTGTTGCAATGGAGGATTCTACCACGGCAGCTGGAACGGCTTCCTGTTCAGAAACTACACTTGCGCGGAATGACAGGCGCTCAAGCAAAGACTTGAATTCAAGCTTGGCCAATGCTGGGCCTGCCAGTTCCTCTTTTAACCCGGCGAACTGCATATCTTCCCAAGTTTGTTCCAATGGAACTTCACGGTGGATCGTAGCAAGCTGCTTGCTCATACGTGCATCTTCGGCGTGAGCCTCAATCTTTTCTTTCATTTTGCCCTTTAGCTCACCTGTGCCGTTAAGCACTTCTTCAACCGAACCGAACTGGTGAAGCAGCTTCAAAGCCGTTTTCTCTCCGACGCCAGGGATACCCGGAATATTATCGGACGTATCGCCCATCAGACCTTTGAGGTCAATGATTTGCATAGGGGTCAGGCCATAACGTTCCTTGATCTGAGCAGGATCGTACAGCTCAATCTCGGTTACTCCTTTACGCGTAAGCCCGATATGCACATGTTCAGAGGCAAGCTGCAGCATATCTTTGTCACCAGACACAACGAGAACCTGTCTTCCGGCTTCATCCGCACGTTTCGTTAATGTTCCGATAATGTCATCCGCTTCAAACCCTGCAAGCTCAAACTGGGCAATCCCGAAGCCCTGAAGCAGCTCTTTCAGCAGCGGGAATTGCTCGGACAACTCCGGTGGTGTTTTCTCCCGACCACCCTTATACTCCTGGTAACCTTCGTGGCGGAACGTAACTTTGCCCGCATCAAATGCCACCATCACATGTGTCGGTTTATGTTCTTCCAGCAAGCGCAGCAGCATCGTGGTGAAACCGTACACCGCATTGGTGTGCAAGCCTTTCGAGTTCGTTAGCGGCGGCATTGCAAAAAACGCCCTGTAAATAATGCTATTTCCATCTATTAGAATAAACTTGTCCATTCCAGCACCTCGCGTATCGTATGGTCAATCCTTCAATTACATCTACTCTCATGATACCATACACACCAGTTACAACAAAAAAATTAGTCATCTTTTCAAGTCTTAAACGGATTAAAAAAAAGGAACTTCCTCAGCGGATAGCCTGTTCACAGGCCAACTGAGAGAAAGTCCCTTTATTTCGTTACGAATAATACCCCAATTCCACGTAAAGTGGTTACTTATTGATTCAAATCAGGGCGTTTCCCTGTTACCAGATACACCGTGCTCTCACCAATGTTTGTTGCGTGATCACCAATCCGTTCGATGTAACGTCCTACCAACATCAAGAGCATCGCTTGGGAAGCCTTATTCGGATGGTCTGTCATAAACGAGTAGAGGTCACTGATCATATGACTGTACAATTGGTCAACCTGATCATCGGTCTGAGCCATTTTGTAGGCCAGATCCGTATTTTCTTTCAGGAAGGATTCAATGGATTCCTCAATCATGGCTTTCACGATTTCCGCCATTCTTGGAATATCTACAAGCGGTTTAATGAGCTCCTGCCCATCCATACGAAGGGTCACTTTGGCCACATCCAGCGCAAGGTCACCCATACGCTCCAAGTCACTTGAGATTTTGAAGGCAACGATAATGCGTCGCAAATCCTTCGCTACCGGCTGCTGTGTGATGATGAGCTTCGAACCCAGTTCCATAATCTTGTCTTCCAGGGCATTCAGATTCGCATCATTCTTGATGATGACCTGAGCTTTCTCGGCATCCATCGTCTGTAAACTTTCAATAGCACCATCCAACGCCGTGCCTACATGCTCACCCATTTGCCGAAGCAATGTGCGCAGTTCTTCAAGCTCCTGATCAAATTCTTTTCTGCGAATCATAGACTCCATGTCCTCCTTATCCATCATCTCCGGACACGCCGGGATCGTTCGAACTCAGCTTGCTTATCCGAACCGACCGGATATATAATCCTCGGTTCTGGAATCCTCCGGCGTGGAGAACAACGTTTCTGTATCCGCCGCCTCAACCACTTCACCGTTTAGGAAAAATACCGTACGACCTGATACCCGTGCAGCTTGGTGCATGTTATGGGTTACCATTACAATCGTGTATTTGTGGTGCAATTCCTTGACCAGTTCCTCAATTTTGAGCGTTGAGATCGGATCAAGTGCAGACGTTGCTTCATCCATCAGCAGTACGTCAGGCTGCACGGCCAGAGCACGCGCAATACAGAGACGCTGCTGCTGTCCACCTGAGAGACTGAGTGCCGATTTTTTGAGCACATCCTTTACTTCATCCCACAGTGCAGCATGAACAAGACTTTGCTCAACCAAACGATCCAGTTCGGCTTTTTGCGTCACCCCGTGAAGTCGTGGCCCGTAGGCCACGTTATCGTAGATCGATTTTGGAAAAGGGTTAGGCTGCTGAAACACCATTCCGACCCGCTTGCGCAGCGTCTCCACTTCAATCTCATTGCTATAAATGTCGGAACCATCCAACATAACTTGTCCTTCCACACGTACGCCTGGAATCATGTCATTCATCCGATTCAATGTACGAAGCAAGGTCGATTTACCACAGCCCGACGGACCGATAAACGCGGTAACCGTCTTCTCCGGCAGGTCCATCGATATATTTTTAAGCGCGTGATGCGTATCATAGTATAAATTAAGTCCTTCAATGTGAATGAGGTCCTTCATGGATGTTCACTTCTCCTTCGCGGCAGGGACAACCAGATTCCCTTACGTAGACCGATGCCAATGATTGAACTTGGCTCTCGGTCATCTATAATATCCTACCCTCTCATTGTAAAAACAGTATCACTTTCATGTTAACGGAATGTAAAAAGAGACATCTTTCACACCCATGATCCTCCTATCCGATCATTGCGTATGAATGATGCCTATCCTACCGTCATTTAGTCATCCGCCTGGACCATATCTTCCAGTCTCTCCCGAATGTGCTCGGCCAATTCTCCAGCCGTTTTGCCTTCCTTCGCGATATCCTCTGCAATATGGGACATGCCTGCTACAGCCGTGTTCAGCTGTTTGAACACAGCTCCACCTTCGTTGACATGAACGGAGCTGTTGTCAATCTCTGCCGCGCTTGCACTCACCAGTTCTACAGTCTGTCTGGTCAATCCTCCGATATCATCCAGCAAAGAGGACATATTTCCCGCAACCTCACGGGTCTGCTTGGCTAGTGCGCGAATCTCACCAGCAACGACCTGGAAACCCCGTCCGTACTCGCCCGCATGTGCCGCTTCGATGGAAGCATTCATAGCGAGTAGCCCACTTTGGTCAGCCAATGAACGAATGGAACGTGCCATCCCGGAACCCATGTCAATGGACCTCAGCATGTCATCAGCGTGCTTCTGCTGACCCTCCATATGCTGATATACACGGTTATAGGAAGCATCAACCTGACTGAGACTGCTCGCTCCCCGTTCGGATAACTGCATGATCTGAGACGCTTCTCCCCCCGCCTTTTGAGCGGCTTGAACCAGATTGGTGACAGAGTGGTTGATTCTCGTTATTTCCTGTCTGCTCTGAGTAATAATATGTACCCGTTCTTCTGAAGCCACATGCTGCAGTTTACGGGAAAGGGACATAACATCCCTCATCGTCAACACACCCAGCAATCGTTCTTCTTCCGTAACGATCAAACAATCGTAGAAATATTGCTCATTGCGTGCAAGAGCGATGTCAATAATCGCGGTCGCTTCTGCATGCACATCGACAATAACAGGAGAAGAGTCCGCCGCATGTACAACCGACTTCCGATAGAAAAGATCAGCTGCAAAGCGTCCATTCAACATCCGGTATAATGTCTCTCGCATCAACAAACCTAATGGCTTCATCTGATCATCGCATATAACAATACATGGGTACTCCTGATCCTGATTGAGCAGGCTTGCCGCTTCCCCACAGGTAGTATGAACATCAACTACAGGTATTTGACGGCAATAGTCCCGTAATGAGATTACATTCTCTTTGGTGACCCCAATTTCATCTTTATCTTTTTGTTCTCCCATGGGAGTTACAACTTGATTCTGTTGCGTATTTATCGTTTCTTCGGGCTGGTCGGGCTTCACTTCGAGCAACGTGGGCATAAATGCGCAATCTCCTTTACGTATGAGCTCCGTCCTGAGGTGGGATATGTAGGTACAAAGTATCACTCAGACAGCTTCATCCTACTCCCTATACGTAAAGGAACATAATTGTTTGTTTTAACGGAATGTAAAATAAAACTCCCCGATCATTGTTAACTTGAATGATGGGGAGTTTTTCTTTTTACAACCAATTTATAACCTACACCACGAATCGAATCAATGTGAACCGATTCCGGATCAAGCTCCAACTTTTTCCGCAAGGAACTGACATGAACGTCCACCGTGCGCTGTCCTCCGATATAATCGAAGCCCCAGACCGCATTCATCAGATCATCCCGGGTAAGCACAACACCTGGCTTTTTGGCCAGATAAAGCAGTACCTCGAACTCCTTGGGACGAAGACTGATGGATTGTCCACCCAATGTCACTTCATACTTCAAAGGATAAATCTCAAGCTCTCCCAGAATAATACGGGAACCGTCCTTATCCTCTGGTTGCGGCAAATCTTCACCATTTGAATAACGTCTTAATACCGCATCTACACGAGCAAGCAATTCGGATACACCAAATGGCTTCGTAATATAGTCATCTGCACCTGATTTTAAGCCTTGAACAACCTCGGCTTCACCGTTTTTGGCTGTGAGAATAATGACCGGTGTGCTAACACCCTGAATTCGTAACTTGTTCAGAATATCCAGACCATTCATTCCAGGAAGCATCAGATCCAGCAGAATCAGATCAAACTCCTGGGACAATGCCCGATCATAACCTGAAGATCCGTGATCCTCAGCAATGACATTATAACCCTCTTGTGTCAGGTTATACGTAAGCAATCTTGATAAAGTTGGTTCATCTTCAATAACGAGCAAACGCTGCGCCATGATACCCCTTCTCTCCTTATAGGTTGTCTGTTGCCACAACACTTTATTTATCATAGCACCTAATTGTTAACTCTGTGTAAAACACCATATTCCTTTTACATTTCACTTCCATCGCACTAGATTTCTTCATCCTGAATTAATGGAAGGATAACACGAAACGTCGTTCCCATACCAAGTTCACTCTCTACAGAGAGTTTGCCATGGTGCAATTCAACCAGATGTTTCACAATTGAAAGTCCAAGTCCAGTGCCTCCCGAATTGCGGGATCTGCCCTTGTCCACCCGATAGAAGCGTTCAAAAATCCTTGGCAAATCTTTCTTTGGAATACCAATTCCTGTGTCGGATACCGCAAATACAACTTCTTCTTCGTCCTCATTATGTTCAACCGACACTTGTAATTTTACCCGTCCACCCTCAGGGGTATAGTTAATACCATTGGATAACAGATTAATAAAGATCTGCTTCATTTTATCTTCATCAGCTTCAATATACAACTCTTCGGGAACATTCATTTCCAGACGAATCTCTTTCTTCTCCGCCACCTTGGACAGGGTACCCAGAACCATCTCGAAGAACGAATGCACATGCACTGGTGAACACTGCAGCGGAGCCCGTTTGGACTCAATTTTGGACAACTCCAGAATATCTCCAATCAATCGGTTCAATCTGTCGCCTTCATCATATATGATCTGCAGGAATGAACGCTCCGTTTCTTTGTCCTGTACCCCGCCGTTGAGAAGCGTTTCGGCAAAACCTTTGACGGCAGCCACCGGTGTCTTGAGTTCATGTGATACGTTCGCTACGAACTCGCTGCGCATCGATTCCAGCCTGCGGATCGCCGTGACATCCTGGAGAAGGAAGAGCATACCTCGGTAAGCACCATCATCTTCGGACATCGGTACTCCATCAATGCGAATCAATTTTTCCACCGGATTGAACACACTCACTTCTTCATGCATCGGTTCTCGCAATGCAACACTTTCTTCAATCGTTCGTGTCAGCTCATAATGCCGCTTCAATTCAATATAAGGTTTCCCGGTAACCCGCTCTGCCTGAATGCCAAGCATACGCTCCGCTTCCCGGTTAACCAGTGCAATGGATTGACCTGCATCAACCATAATAATGCCGCCTGTCATGTTGGCAAGCACACTTTGCAGCAGCGCTTCATTATCTCTAATCGTTTTTAGCTGCATCTGAAGGCTGTCTGCCATTCCGTTAATGGCAAGTCCCAATTGACCGATCTCATCATTACGAGTTACATCCACTCTCGCATCATAATCCAGCTTGGTGATCCGGTGAGCCACCTTCGTAATATGCTCAATAGGTGATGTCAGCCCCCGCGCAACCCGGTAACTTACCAGAGCCACAATCAGGAACAGAAGGCCCAGGGTGAAAAACATCAAAATCCAGCCCTGCTGAAGACCCTGATCTACAGCTTCAAGGCTCATGGATAGTCGAATGTAACCGTCAAATTTCCCATTGGGTAACTCGATCATGTCGCTTTGATCCGAATTCACAGGAAGCGCAACATACAGCATGTCCTGCCCTAATGTTGCACTATAGCGAATCGATTGACCATAGTTTTGCCCTTCCGCTTCTTTAATCTCCTGACGGTTCAAGTGGTTATCCATTGAATTGGGATCACTCTCCGAGTCGCCAATGACCGTTCCGTCTTTATTGATAAAGGTTACCCGTGAATCCGTCAGTCGATCCAGCTCGACTGCACGTTCTGAGTAATATTTCTGTGTCTCTGCATTTGTCGGATCGGATGCATCATGAAACGGGAACGTTGCTTTCAGCAAGTTGATCTCGCGCACCATCGTTTGCTCCAGTGCGTTAATGTGAGTGGTCTTAAAAACTCTGCCCATCGTATAACCCGCCACAATGACGGAAATACCGATCAGTACCATCATGATGATGGCAAGGCGAATTCGGAACGGTCTCATCTATCTCTTCCTTTGTTATAAAATTAATAATCTAACTACATGTCCATTTCTATTCGATCACCACGAGTGGTGGGCTGTGAAATGACAAGAAACTCTACGTCTGCATCGCTCCGATTCTGCATCTGATGTGGCATCCCCGGCGCAATTTCTATACCTTCATGGGGTTCAAGCACAAACTCTTCCCCGTTAAGCTCCATACAAGCCTCACCGCTGAGGATGAAAAAAAACTGACGACTTATTGAATGGTAGTGCCGAGTTTCAGATGTTCCTCCAGGCATACGTTCATGAATAACGCTCAGTGCTTCATTTTGAACGAGATGCCAGCCATCGCACTGTCCACCCCATACATAGTGTGCCGCATTTTGTTTGCTAATCTTCATGTGACCGCCTCCGAAGCTTACTTGTTCGGTCTATATCATATCACAGATAGCATGTAGACCCTGGCATTTTTGATGAGCAGCACGTCGCGGAAGTTCTATAACTATCTCCAGGGAAGCCTATTGATAAAGTATCATGGTTGTATCAACGCCAATCCCGACTTTTGTAAAACCGGATCAAAATCATATTTATTCCGCGATATGCTCACAAAAAAAGACGTACCGACCAGTCATGCTGGAATCGATACGCCTTCATTTGCAACACATCATCAATGGATTATCCGTTCACTACTTCGCCGCCATTAACGTGCATCACCTGACCGCTCACGTAGGAAGAATCATCCGAAGCGAGATATACGTAAGCTGGAGCCAGTTCATCCGGTTGCCCTGGACGTTTCATTGGCTGAGTAGCACCAAATTCACTCACCTTTTTCTCATCAAATGTGGATGGAATGAGCGGGGTCCAAATTGGCCCAGGAGCAACCGCATTCACACGAATTCCCTTCTCCACAACGTTCATCGACAAGGAGCGTGTAAATGAAGTGATTGCTCCTTTCGTCGATGAATAATCAATCAACGTCGGATTTCCACGATATGCGGTAATGGAGGTTGTGTTAATGATTGTGCTGCCTTTCTTGAGATGTGGCAGAGCAGCCTGTGTAATATAAAACATACCAAAAATATTTGTACGGAACGTACGCTCCAACTGTTCTGGTGTAATATCCTCCAGCTGCTGCTGGGGATGCTGCTCCGCTGCATTATTCACGACAATATCCAGCTTGCCCAGTTGATCCACCGTCTGTTGCACGGATTTCTTGGCAAAGGCAGCGTCACCAATGTCACCGGGAATCAATATGCATTTGCGACCTTCCTGTTCGACCTGCCGTTTCGTCTCTTCTGCATCCTGATGCTCGTTCAGATATACAATTGCCACATCCGCGCCTTCCTTCGCATACGTAACTGCAACGGAACGTCCGATTCCACTGTCTCCACCCGTAATCAATGCAACCTTATTCAACAACTTGCCGGCTGCTTTATATTCAGGTTTCTCAAACTCTGGTTTGGGGTGCATTTCCGATTCGATACCCGGGCGCTGATCCTGATGTTGAGCAGGCATCGTCTTTTTGTTTTGTGTGTCGGTTGACATCTGAATTTCTCCTCTCAAAATGGAATGTCTGATCTAGTCTCATTCTGTAGGATGGCATGAATAGTACAAATTATTCCCTTCTCCAACGGTCATCCTCCAAAGTCACTGTCTGTTGCCTCGATACTTACTTACCACTCCCTTTTGGCGGTTAAACAGAAAAATCCCCAATATTAAAATGGTTATTAATTTATCGTTTCTTGCAAATATACTGTCAATTTAGACAAATCCGCACCGAATTCGACCTATTTTGTCAATCATTCGAAATTTTTTCGAAATTGAACTGTTTCACCGCCGAAATTGTATTCCTATGCTCTATGGGCTGATGTACAATGTACAGTATACAGATAAGCTTTAAGTTACATTAAATCCGGTTTAAATGAAGCTTTCATACTGCCCATTTAAGCAACTATTCTAATCTAATATGGAGACCAAACCCATGGAATCGCACATTAATTCTTATATAACACTTGTAACAACTTCAGCTGTGCTGAATGTTTTTCTGTGTTTATATACTTATGTTAGAAGAGCAGAGATCCCCAGTTCGAAAATATTCATTCTCTATACAGCAGCTTTGTCTGTTTACACTTTCGGCTACGCAATTGAACTTGCCAGCAGTACCCTGGAGCAGATGAAATTTTGGACGGTCGTAGAATACATCGGCATGCCTTTCTCTGCCTCCCTTGGGCTAATGCTTATGATGCAATACACGGGTAAAAAGTTATCCAACAAAGCTTCTGCGGCATTGTTTGTAATCCCTTCCATTACCTTGTTTATGGTGGCAACAAATGATTTTCATCATCTATTTTATAAAAGAGTATGGCTAAGAGAAGACAGTTCCGTCCCGCTGATGGATATTGCTATAGGACAGTGGTACGTTGTTCATGGTGCGTTCACCTTTTCCTGTCTGTTATGTGCCTGCCTTATTCTCATCGGACAATGGCGACATACCAAAAAGATGTATCGTCGTCAGCTGCTCACCCTGATCACTTCACAGCTTATTCCCATGGTAGCGGCCTTTCTGTATTTGCTTGGTCTCACCCCAGGTGGAATGGACCCCGTTCCTGTTCTCATGTGCATTACATCCGCTATGTATATATGGGCTATTCTATCCTCTCGTCTGCTAACCATCGTACCTATTGCCAAGGATAGTATCTTTGAGAGCATGCGTGAAGGCGTTATTGTACTGGATAGTTCCAATCGTCTCGTCGACTACAACAAATCTCTGCGTGATATGCTTCCAGAGCTTGATTTCAGCATGGTGGGTCAATATTTGAATGATATATGGCTTTCACTCGCCGGCGAGACCTTTCCGGTGGAATATGGACGGGAAGGTCTGCAAACTGATCTGTACTGGCAATTGAACGGGGAGACCGTCTGTTATCAGGTTAGAACTTCTTATGTGTATAACAAAGAAGGACAAGCCGTTGGCACTTTGATTATGCTGATTGATATTACAGAGCAACGTTTCCTTCAGGAACAATTGAAACAGCTGGCTTACTTCGATGGTCTCACCAAAATTTATAACCGTACGCAGTTCCTTCTAAGAGGTCGAGAGATACTGGGTGAAGCCCAGCTTAATCGTCAGCCTGCGGCCTTTATATTATTTGACATTGATCATTTCAAACGAATTAATGACACCTATGGACATGACGTTGGGGATCAGGCCATCATTCATGTGGTCTCTGTGTGTAATCGTTATCTGAACTCAGAGATGTTGTTTGCACGTTATGGAGGAGAGGAGTTTGTTATTGCGGTTCCCAATGCATCCTTGCAAGACGGTGAGCAACTCGCAGAGAAGTTACGCGTGGCTTTGTTAAATGACCCGTTGGAGGTACAGGGCACTCGTATTCCACTAACTTCAAGCTTCGGGGTGGCACAATATAATGGAGGGTCCGATTCTCTGGAATCCTTGCTGCGTGATGCCGATACGGCACTATATGAGTCCAAGCGTAATGGTCGTAACACTGTATTTGCCCACGCTGTAAGCCTAAGTTAACTAAATGTAGATTATAACTACGAGAGCAATATTTGCCGTAATTCAGAACTAAACAGCTTGCTGATTGTGAGACATTATCCCATACCGAGCGAACAAAAATAGACAGCCTCTGGGCTGTCTATTTCACTACAGTTCAGGACCTTGCTTTCTTATTGAGCTTGTCCCGACGTCTGAAGTGCAAACGCTTTAAGTTCAGCCTGCAAATAAAGCTCGTTCGCAGCTGTTATTAGATTACCTGGTTGTTCACCATCAGATATACCATAATGAGCAGGAATATGGCCAGCAATGTGCTGAACGTACGAATCTTGCTCTGCTCTGCACTGACGTCACGATTGCTTTTCACAGCCTCTGCTGCCAACCTTAGCGGTTTACCCATAATACCACCAATTGCTGCGATAGCCAGCAACAATACCACTACTACGCCCATCCATAGATAGGAATAGTCACCCTTGGTCATCAAGTAACCACCCGTAAGAAGCTGAATTACAAGTCCGTACTGTGCGATACGGTTCAATGAACGGAGCGATGCAAATGCTCCCTCTTGAGCAGCGACACTCAATGTACGAATTTTGCCAACTACGAATGGCAAGATCAGATAGAAGCCCATCGCCAGTGCTCCAATAATATGGAGCAAATACATAATCATTGTCAAAATATCCATCCTCCTCAGAAATTTCATTCAGTGTGCTATACATCACATCTCATTATACTGGGGAACTTATCCAAAGAAAAGAAAACCTCCGGATGATCCGAAGGTTTTCTGTCTGTTCCTGTCAAAAATTTTTCAAACTTTTACAGGTTTACTACTGAAATGACGTTACGAACCGAATCCGCAGATTTGTCGAGTCCTGCTTTTTCCTCAGCAGTCAGTTCCAGTTCAAATATTTTTTCAATTCCGTTACCACCCAAAATGGTTGGCACACCAAGGAACAAGTCATTGTAGCCATATTCCCCTTCAAGGTAAGCAATAACCGGAATGATTCGTTTTTTGTCTTTCAAAATGGCTTCGGTCATTTGCACCAATGAAGCTGCTGGTGCATAATATGCGCTGCCGTTACCGAGCAGGTTCACGATCTCACCGCCGCCAACACGTGTGCGTTGTACGATGGCTTCAATGCGCTCTGCCGGGATGAGGGTATCGATTGGAATACCGCCAACGCTGGAATAACGAACGAGTGGTACCATATCGTCTCCGTGACCGCCAAGAACGAATCCACGGACGTCTTCAACCGATACATTCAGCTCTTGTGCAATGAATGTACAATAACGTGCAGTATCCAGTACACCGGACTGACCGATTACGCGGTTTTTAGGAAAACCAAGCGTCTGATAAGCTGCATATGTCATTGCATCTACCGGGTTGCTTAGAATAATGACGATGGAATCAGGGCAATATTTTTTCACATTTTCACAAACAGACTTCACGATTCCTGCATTCGTGTTGACCAGATCATCACGGCTCATACCCGGTTTACGGGCAATACCTGCCGTAATAATAACAATCTCCGAACCTGCAGCATCCTCGTAGTTGGAAGTACCGACGATATTGCTGTCGAAGCCCTGAACAGGACTAGCTTCCCACATGTCGAGTGCTTTACCTTTAGTCGGGTTTTCCAATTGTGGAATATCAACCAGAATAACATCCCCGAGTTCTTTTTGGGCAAGCATCAAGGCCGTTGTAGCTCCGGTAAATCCGGCGCCAACTACTGTGATTTTTTTGCGCTGAATAGTCACGATTCACATCTCCCCTTACAGGTTTTTAATGATTTGATCAGCAAATTCAGAACATTTCACTTCAGTAGCGCCGTCCATCAGACGTGCAAAGTCATAAGTCACTGTTTTGTTGTTGATGGATGTTTCCATCCCTTTGTAGATCAGGTTAGCCGCTTCTTGCCATCCCAGGTGCTCAAGCAACATAACGCCGGACAGAATAACGGAACCAGGGTTCACGACATCTTTGTCAGCATATTTAGGTGCAGTACCGTGAGTAGCTTCGAAGATAGCATGTCCTGTTACATAGTTGATATTCGCTCCTGGAGCAATACCAATTCCGCCAACTTGTGCAGCCAATGCATCGGACAGATAGTCACCGTTCAGGTTCAACGTTGCGATTACATCGAACTCGCCTGGACGAGTCAATACTTGTTGCAGAGCGATATCGGCAATAGCATCTTTCACGATGATTTTGCCAGCGTCTTCAGCTGCTTTTTGAGCTGCATTAGCTGCATCCGTACCGTCTTTTTCTTTAATGATATCGTATTGTGCCCAAGTGAATACTTTGTCAGCGAACTCTTCTTCAGCAACTTCATAACCCCAGTTTTTGAAGGCACCTTCAGTAAATTTCATGATATTACCTTTGTGTACCAATGTAACACTCTTACGGTTGTGATCGATGGCATATTGTACTGCTGCACGTACCAAACGTTTGGAACCTTCAGAGGACACTGGCTTGATACCAATACCGGAAGTTTCAGGGAAACGGATTTTGTTTACGCCCATTTCCTGTTGCAGGAACTGGATCACTTTTTTCACTTCTTCAGAACCTTCTGCGTACTCGATACCCGCATAGATATCTTCTGTATTCTCACGGAAAATGACCATGTCTACCAGCTCAGGACGTTTAACCGGAGAAGGTACACCGTCGAAATAGCGAACAGGACGCAAGCAAGTGTACAGATCCAATTCTTGACGAAGTGCTACATTCAAGGAACGAATTCCGCCACCGATTGGCGTAGTCAATGGTCCTTTGATCGCTACGATATACTCACGAATGGCTTCCAGTGTATCATTCGGCAACCACTCACCGTATGTATCGAATGCTTTTTGTCCAGCAAACACTTCATACCATGCGATTTTTTTGTTGCCGTCGTATGCTTTTTCAACAGCTGCATCCAATACACGTTTGGAAGCTTTCCAGATGTCACGGCCTGTACCGTCACCTTCAATAAATGGAATGATCGGGTTATTAGGTACTTGCAGTGTACCGTTATCGATTTGAATTTTTTCGCCTTCAGTTGGGTGAGCAAATTTTTCTAATTTCATTCGTATAATTCCTCCTTGGGTTCGTATGTGCAGTATGATAACATACCGCTTGTCTTGTTGGAGGAAGGGGTATGAACGTGCTGCTAGTTTTAGCCAACAGGTTTTCTCCCTTCACCCCGTCCTTGTTTATTATACTGGTTTTGATGCCATTAGCGAAGTTCGATTGAAACGTACTTCTGATCTGTTGGGCCTGTGTATTCGGCACGCGGACGAATAATACGGTTATCCGCGAGTTGTTCCAGAATATGAGCAGTCCAACCTGACACCCGACTAATCGCAAAGATCGGTGTAAACAACACCTCTTCAATACCCAATTGGGTATATACGGAAGCGGAATAGAAATCTACATTTGGTTTCAGACCTTTTTGTCCTGTCACCAGTTCTTCGATCTTCACTGACATTTCGTACAGGCGTGTATCGTTGTTCATTTCGCCCAGTTCTTTGGACATCTTTTGCAGATGTTTCGCACGCGGATCTCCATTTTTGTAGACACGGTGTCCAAAGCCCATGATTTTCTCACGGTTGTTCAATTTTTCTTGAATAGCCGCTTCCAGACGATCAGGTGTACCAATCTCATTCAGCATTTTCATTACAGCTTCGTTCGCACCGCCATGCAGTGGTCCCTTCAGTGCACCAATCGCAGAAGTTACTCCCGAATAGATGTCGGAGAGCGTAGCTACTGTTACACGTGCTGCAAATGTAGAAGCGTTCAACTCATGATCCGCATGCAGGACAAGCGCCTGATCAAGGGCTTTAACAGCGGTCTCGGCTGGTTGTTCTCCAGTCATCATATATAAAAAGTTCTCTGCGATGGAAGCGCCTTCTTTTGGAGCCACAGGTTCCTTGCCCTGACGGATACGGGCTATGGCTGCCACAATGGTTGGCAACTGCGCTTGCAGCTTAACCGCTTTGTTCTCATTCGCTTCCGCTGTCATCTCGTCAGCCTGCTCATCGTACAGAGCCAGTGCGGATACCGCGGAACGCAGTGCTGCCATGGTACTCATGTTTTTCGGATACAATTGGATTTGTGCAATCAACTCGCTCGGAATCGGCGCGTAATCGCTCAGGCTTTTGCGAAGGGATTTCAGTTCATCCGTAGTTGGCAATTTACCAAACCACAGCAAATACGCAACTTCTTCAAAGCTTGCATGTTCAGCCAGATCGTCAATATCGTATCCACGGTATGTAAGCACACCGTCTACAATGGAGCTGATCGAAGAGGTTGTTGCAACGATGCCTTCCAGACCTTTGGTAGCTGTCATATTACATCTCTCCTTTAATAAACGAAATCAAGAACCCATCCAGAGTGTCATCTACGTGCTTAAACGCACTCGTCCTTCTTTTGTAACCATTTACATTTTAAAATTAATAAATACCTCATTATCCGGTTTTCATATCTGTCAATCGGTATTTCCTTCTCTCATCATACTGGATTTTGTCGTTTATGTGAACATGATGCGAGGTCATCCGCACATCAAACTTCTTTATCAGACCGATAAAGCATTTTTGAAAACCTTTACAAAAGCAAGGTTGACATTTTATTCTTTTTATATAAATCCATGCTATAAATCAAGTTTCTATTGCTATATTTTGTGAACATAAGGCATACTCTAGGCAAAAGAAAAGATATAAATCCACGATATCCTGGCGTTTCAAGTCACTGTATTTGCTCTATATTAACTAGATAGCTTCCTGTGCTTTCCTTCATGGGTAGGCTTGAAATGGAATTAAGGAGGGTTGATGCTTGGATAGAATCATAATGAAACGCCTGTTGCGCGGCATATGGGTGATTATCGCGACCATACTCATAGCCGTTGCCATATACCTGCTGTTCCCGCTGTTATATCCTTTTGCCATCGCCTGGATTATCGCCTACGCGATGAACCCTCTGGTGAAGTTGCTTCAATACAAGGCCCGATTTCCTCGCTGGCTGGCTGTAACCTTATCACTAATCATTTATTTCGGGGCCATCGTCGTCGTATTATCCGCTGCGGTAACCCGTATGGTAAAAGAAGTCATTTCCTTAACGACGAGCTTCGACCTTCATGTCGATGAGATTAAGGCTACGTTTGTCCGCTGGACCCAGAATGACACGATTCAGAGTTTAATTGGACAGATTAATGAATTTTACAAGGAAAACCCTAACTATCAGGAGACCATTAACAGCAACATCAGCAAAACAACCGAAACGGTTGGTACAGCAGTAACGGATCTGGTCACTGGATTTTTCAACATGATCCTGAATCTGCTCACTTCTCTACCCAACATGGGAGCCGTATTAATCGTGGTTCTGCTCTCCGCTTTTTTTATCAGCAAAAGCTGGAATAGACACAGCATTACTGTATCAGGCTGGGTACCTTCATCCGTTCGCAAACCGATTACCGACATATGGAATGATCTCAAAAAAGCACTGTTCGGTTATGCACGAGCCCAGTTGATCATGATCTCCATCACCGCATTGTTTGTCATGATCGGATTGCTTGTGCTACAGGTTAAATCCGCCTTTACGATTGCTTTGCTCATCGGTCTGGTGGATCTGCTTCCTTATCTCGGCGTTGGTCTGGTGATGGTTCCCTGGGCAGCATACCTGCTTATGAATGGAGACCTGTACCTGGGGATCGGCATTAGTATTGTATATCTTATTGTACTGATTGCCCGCCAAATCATTGAACCCAAAGTGCTTGCCAGCAGTGTCGGATTGGACCCTCTCGCCACATTGGTTGGCATGTTTGTCGGATTGAAGCTGTTCGGTGTACTCGGTTTGATCATCGGCCCTGTCAGCCTCGTTATCCTTGATGCATTTAATCGAGCGAACGTGTTCCGTGATCTCCGAACATATATTATTAATGGACGTGTCCGATGAAATCATGATTTTTATTTTCTATCAATCGCATATAAACAAGATTAAAAAAGGCACCGCTCATCAGACTGAATCTGGTGGTGGGTGCCTTTCTTTAACTGATTCTGGTATATCCTATTGTTTCGGGCCACGATAAAACTTAATACTTCCGTTTCTCATTTTCTTCTCCAGCCAGCCCAGGAAGAATAGACGGTACACTGAACGTGTTACTGGAAACAACAGTGTAAAACCGATCAGATCTGTAATAAATCCCGGAATCAGCAGCAGGAAACCACCGACAAAAATAAAAAGTCCATCTACCATTTTCCTTCCGGGCACTTTACCGCGCTCCATCTCGGATTTGGCATCGATAAGTACTTTTCGTCCTTCAAACTGCAACATGGCTATACCGATCAAGGACGTGAGAATCATGAGAAGCAATGTCTTTCCGGCTCCAATCCAGTCACTCATAAGAATGAAACCAAACAGTTCAATCACCGGAATGATTAATAGCAGGGCCCACATCCATCTTCGCATTACGTATTACCCCTTTCCTGAAAGCCACACTTTCTCAAGCGCGCTGTAGAGCTCAGAAGCTGCCTTATCCAGCCTGACTGGCTTCCAGTCCCCATTGACCCATACATGCTGGGTAGAGCCTGTTACCAATCGTTCACCAGGAAGGGACTCCTCAGATGACCATACTCGTTGCCCGTCGCCTATCTGTTCATTAAGGTCTGGAGTCATGCGCCTTATGTCATACTCATAGTTCAGTCGCAGACCACTAAATGCAGCAATACGGGTAAAAATGATGATGTCATCATCATACCGGGCAGGTTTATGATATTTCACATCCAGTCCGGTTACCGGAAGCAGTAACCCCTGTTCCTCCATTTTACGATATGTATACCCCATTTGGCGAATCATCTCGGTTCGACCGATTTCAAACCAATTTAAATAGTTGGCGTGATAGACCACACCCATCTGATCACTTTCTTGATAACGCACGCGAAGGCGTGCCGTGTACCAACTGCCATTGCTTTGTTGTTGCATGTTACCGGCCTCCTTCGATATACCCATTCTTACGTATCTAGCGGCGCTAAAGTGTCATAAAGATGGAAAAAAAGCAACGGGACGCAAACGCCCCATTGCTTTATTCCTGTTGCTTCTCGTCCAAATCCAAAACAATTATGCGTTGTTTGGAATTTGGCTTACTTTGATCAGGTTAGTGGAACCGGAACGACCCAAAGGTACACCCGCTGTAATAACAACAAGGTCTCCCTCTTTTACAAGTCCGGATTTCACGCCGCCTTCAATTGCATTTTCAAACAAAGCGTCAGTGGAATCAACAAGTCTTCCTTTGACTGGTGTTACACCCCAAGCAAGTGCAAGACGACGGGAAGTTCTGTCTTCCGTTGTCACCGCGATGATTGGAGATTCTGGACGATATTTAGAAATCATGCGTGCTGTATGACCGGATTCAGTCGAAGTAATGATCGCTTTAGCGTTCAGATCTTGAGCTGACAGGGCAACAGATTGGCTGATTGCTTCAGTAACTGTTGTTTGTTGAGCAACACGTTGTTTCAGATACAACTCTTGGTAAGGCAGAGCGGATTCTGCTTTTTCGGCAATACGGGACATCGTCAGAACGGATTCAACCGGGTATTTACCCGCAGCTGTCTCACCAGACAACATGATTGCATCTGTACCGTCAAAGATCGCATTAGCCACGTCACTTGCTTCCGCACGTGTTGGACGCGGGTTGCGCTGCATGGAATCCAGCATTTGTGTAGCTGTGATAACCGGTTTGCCTGCAACGTTACATTTTTCGATCATGCGTTTTTGTACCAATGGTACTTCTTCCGCAGGAATCTCAACACCCAGGTCTCCACGAGCAACCATCAGGCCGTCGGACACTTCAAGAATTTCATCGAGGTTGTCCACACCTTGTTGGTTCTCAATTTTGGAGATGATTTGGATATGTCCAGCATTGTGTTTTTCAAGCAATTCACGAATCTCAAGCACGTCGCTAGCTTTACGAACAAAAGAAGCCGCGATGAAATCGACACCTTGTTCGATACCAAATACGATATCGTTGGCATCTTTTTCAGTGATACCCGGCAGAGAAATGGCAACGCCCGGAACGTTAACACCTTTTTTGCTTTTGATCGTACCGCCGTTAACGATACGGCATTTGATCTCGGTGCCTTGCACTTCCACCACAGTCAGTCCGATCAGACCGTCGTCGATCAGAATCGTAGATCCCGGTTCAACATCACTCGGAAGATCTGCATACGTAATGGAGAGACGTTCTTTGGTACCCAGAATTTCTTCTGTTGTCAAAGTGATGTACTCGTCTTGAACCAGTTCGATCGGCTCCACTTCGAGTTTACCTGTCCGAATTTCCGGTCCTTTAGTGTCCAGCAGGATCGCTACTGTCTTGTTCAGCTCTTCGCATGCTTGGCGAATTGCTGTGATCCGTCCGCCGTGCTCATCGAAATCACCGTGGGAGAAGTTCAAACGGGCCACATTCATACCGGCCATAATCAATTTTTTGGTATTCTCCAATGATTCACTGGATGGACCAATCGTACATACAATCTTTGTTTTGCGCATTTTGGGTTTCCTCCGATTTTAAAGGTCTATCTTTTTATCTCTTTTTCTTTTTCCAACTATTAAATTTACTATACTTTTGCTCATTTGTATAGGAAATTCGTCACATCATTCCGCATTTCCCGACAAATTACCTGCTGTATCGACTTCAACAGGCACTTGAGGGACTTCTATCTGCACTTCAGGTTCAAACGTAACTGATCCAATTTTACGGAATTTCTCATACCGATCCTGCTTCAATTGGTCACCAGTCCAGCCTTTCATCTCTTCCAGATGACGAACCAAGGCCTCGCTGATCGCAGCCGCAGATTCTTCATAATCGCGATGAGCGCCTCCGCGTGGCTCAGGGATTATTTCTTCAATGACCTCCATCTCCAGAAGGTCTTTGGCCGTTATTTTCATCGCTTCGGCCGCCTGATCTGCCTTGGATGCATCTTTCCAAAGAATGGATGCAGCTCCGTTCGGAGAGATTGCAGAGTAAATCGCATGCTCCAGCATCAACACACGATTACCCACTGCCATAGCAAGGGCCCCGCCGCTTCCGCCTTCGCCGATGACCACTATAATAACAGGCACCGAGAGCTTCGCCATTTCCAGTAGGTTACGGGCAATAGCTTCCGATTGACCTCTCTCTTCAGCAGTATTACCCGGATACGCACCTTTAGTATCAACGAATGAAATAATTGGACGACCAAATTTGTTCGCTTGCTTCATCAAACGCAACCCTTTTCGGAATCCTTCCGGATGTGCGCTCCCAAAAAAACGGGCGATATTATCCTTTGTATCTTTCCCCCGCTGTTGGCCGATGACCGTTACTGTTTTTCCGTTCAGCTTCGCTAGTCCGCCTATAACCGCCAGATCGTCTCCGAACATGCGGTCGCCGTGCAACTCAATGAAATCGGTAAATATCAACTGAATCAGATCCAGTGCCGTCGGACGCTGCTGATGCCGCGCCAGATGCATTTTCTGTGCGGCCGTTATGCTGGTGTAAATCTCTTCTTCTAGTCTATGATAACGTTCTTCCAGGCGGGCAATTTCATCGGTGAAGTCGATGCCTTTTTCCTGTCCAAACTGTACGAGCTCTTCGATCTTTTTGCGCATCTCAACGAGAGGCGCTTCATATGGCAACTCACCCGCCATTTAGACCCCTCCTTTTTCACTATGCATGTCTAGAAGCTTGCCAAGGGTGGCTCGAAGTTCTTTGCGATGGACCACCATGTCCAGCTGGCCGTGCTGCAAATTAAATTCTGCCGTCTGGAAATCATCAGGCAGTTTCTGACGGATCGTCTGCTCGATGACGATTCTGCCGGCGAAGCCAAATACAGCTCCTGGCTCGGCAATAATGATATCTCCAAGGCTCGCAAAACTGGCCGAAACTCCACCTGTCGTCGGATCGGTGATGACCGAAATATACAACCCGCCCTGTTCATCCAAACGGGACAACGCAGCGCTTGTTTTTGCCATTTGCATAAGGCTAAGAATACTCTCTTGCATCCGGGCACCCCCAGATGTTGAGAAAATGATCAAAGGCAAGCCTTTCTCTGTTGCATGCTCAATCGCACGGGTAATTTTCTCCCCTACTACCGAACCCATACTGCCTGTGAAGAAGTCGAAGCTCATGACAGCAACAACCACAGGCAAACCTTCTATGGTTCCCTCTCCCGTAATGACAGCTTCCTTCAGTCCGGACTTCAGGCGCTGTTGTTCCAGTTTGTTGCTATATCCAGGGAAGTCAAGAGGATCAACCGATATCATGTCAGCGTCATACTCCACAAACCCTTGCTCATCTAGAACCATGGCAATACGTTCCATTGCATTCAAACGCATATGGTAGCCGCAAGCCGGACATACTTTCAGGTTTTTTTCCAATTCCTTGCTATATTGAATCGTGCCGCATTTGCTGCACTTGTTCATAAGCCCTTCAGGTATTTCACGTTTTGGACGTTCTCCAGCTTCCTGACCTTCGCCACGAAGCGCACGCTCGGAAGGTATGGTGGCGTACTTCCGTTTTTTCTGGAATATATCTTTGAACACAACTACACCTCTCCAGCCGTTGATTTGATGGCCGCAACCTGCAGTCCGTTGCATGTAGCAACTTCATCCGCGCGCTGCGGTAAACCGCTTACGACCCATACAATGCAATGGGTCTTGTCCAGCATTCACAACAAAAAAATCCGCCGGTATAAGGCAAGGATCAGCGGCTTCTGTCAGCACGATTGATGTTACCTGCAATAACCGAAAGATTGTTGCGCCGATGTTTGAATCTGTCTTGGTAGGGTCTCTGGGAGCAATCTGGTCAGTCCTTGTCCTAACAAAAAAAGAAGGAAGGACAGCAGCATACAATACATGCAAGTCGATTCCTCTTTCCGCTTACGCGGTCAGTCCCTTATGTACCATTGGTACTTCTTCATCTGCCAAGGCACGTCTGATATCGAATGAATCAGGAATGCAGAATCGAATTCAGCACTTCCTGAACCTCTTCCAATTCCCCTGAAGGGACGCGAATCTCAAATTGCTGCTTGGATAAACTGATGGGACGGGTCTGTACCAGAAAACCTTCTTCCGAAAGCTTGGTCTTGATCTTGTCCGCAACCTTTGCTGTCGGTGCAATGTAAATCACCGTCCACATGCCATGTCCGCCCCCTAAGCTAATGTTCAGAGCCCGTATATTGGACTAATGATAACATACCTCACTTTTTTTCTGCAAGGAAGGGTTCGGGACCTTTGGGGAGAAAACGAGATCTAGAGGGACATTTGTCCCGCGAGGATAACCGATATGGTTGATGCAATGATCCTAGGACTTTCCTTCACGAAAAAGGAATTCCAGGCCGCTCAGGGCAGCAAGAGCCGCCCTGGAAGACCTTCAATTGAACAAACAAAAGATACAAATGAATAAAAACACAAATGAAGGAAATCAGATATCCGATGGATATTTCTTGGCTTTAATATTTTTGTGAGCAATTCGGGCAGAAGCCGCTGCGGCGAGCCCGGCAACCAGGTCGTCCAGAAAAACATGTATAGCTGGTCCAGCTTCGTTCAGATCATGAATGACACCAATCTTTTCTTTATCCAGATAACCAAAACTGGTTAAACCGATCATACCATACACATGGGTAATGCCAAGAGCAAGAGTCTCGTCCACTCCATACAGGGATTCATCCGCCTCCATAATCGCCTGCAATGGTTGCGGCAAAAGGCGTTTCTCAGCAAGCTCGTCGAGGGCTATTCCTGTGTACAGCGTATATTGCACCTCACGTTTCTGCAGTACCGATTTTACACTGGTGACACAGTCATCCATAGTCAGTTCCGGGTGGTACCCTTTTTGCAGACGATATACAATTTCCGCGATTGCATCAATCTGTACACCCCGCCGGGCCAGCATGGCTTCTACGATTTCATATGACATATCTCGACCTCCCGCATCGCTCCCCCGAGGACCCTCAGGTCCTCGGTGTTCTCAAGTGTATGCGGTAAACTCCCAAAATGTTCATAAAAAATGTGGAATGCGCATTCGCTTTGGCAGTCTCTTATCCTGTAAATTATGTAAAAAGATGAACATATTACATGCTTGCGTGCGTTGAATATCTCCTACGCCAGCATACCTGATGGAATTGGTAAAATAAATACAAAAACCCTGCTCGGCAGTGGCCGAACAGGGTTCATCATTGGAAATACGAGGGGTGTCCCTAAGTCATGAGCATGGCGTGAGACACCTTTTTAGTTTTATTCAATTCGGACCTAACGAATCCAGCGCACGTTATTAGCTCCCGTTTTCACAAAACTGCGGTTTAACAATCACAGAGATGTTATTTCGTCATTCTATAGGTCATAACACAGTTTTGTACCGGAATAACGTCACTGACGTTCGTTCAATTTTGCATATCACAATTATCCGCCTATTAAGACGCGGCAGATTCGTTAGCGCTTTGAATCAAGAAATACAATCGCTTGCGTGATAGCCTATTATTTTATTTTGACCGTGCCCTCACCAAGCATCTTCTCCATCTCGGAGAACAAAGCGGGTGAAGGTTTAATCCGGTAGGCATCACTCAATGCGAGCAGCTTCTGCTGCTGTTCATAGAAGAGCACCGTCGCCACCGGACCCGAATGCTGCTGAAGCAACTGCTTGAGTCGGGCCAGAAGCTCCGGTTTCTCCGCCTGCGGGGTGATCTTTACGAACACCCGCTGCTCCACCACTCGCGGCCCACGGCTCTGCTCCGTGCCGCCAGCGGCCTCAGCGGCGCGGCGAACCATGGAAGCGGCCCCATTGGTGTTGGCCGCCCCAGGTCCCCCCGCAGCGCTGTGCGTCGCTGCCGGACCCTGGCTTCCGCTGCTGCGCAGAGCTCCAGCATTCACGCCTGCGCTGCTGCGCTGCGCTCCGGCCCCCGCGCCGCCCGCCTGCCGTGGCGGAACCGCCGGGCGCGGAGCACTGCCGCTGCCGGGCTTGCCGCGCCGTTCGCGGCTGCGCAGCTGCTGTTCCAGTGCCGCCGGTGACAACGGCGCCACTTCCTCAGCCAGCAGCTTGAACCCTTCGTCCTGCTGCTGCACCTTGGCACGCACGACGAGCAGTTCACCTTTCCCGACATACTGCTGGCTGCGCCGCCATACTTCGGGAAAGAGAACCACTTCACAGCGTTCGATCTGGTCTTCCAGCTCCATGAACGCCATAGCCTTGCCCTGTTTCGTCGTAATCGACTTCACAGACACGACCATCCCGGCTGCGACGGCCATCGTATCGTCAGCCGCTTCCGTCAGCTCCATAATGCGATCTGCCCCGCTGGATTCAAGCACATCTTCATAATCATCCAACGGATGACCAGAGAGGTACAAACCTAACAGCTCACGCTCCAGCTCCAACTGCTGACTCCCGGAATAAGGCGGAATTTCGGGGTATTCAATCTCCCAGTTCGGCGTCTCGACAAAATCAAACAATTGAATTTGCAAATCCTCGCGTTCCTTGCGCCATTTCAGAGCCGCTTCCACCGTCTCATCCAGCATCGCCAGCAATTGGGCGCGGTGCCCAGGCAAAGTGTCAAAGGCTCCCGCCTGAATAAGCGATTCGATCACACGTTTGTTGCATACCCGCAAATCGACGCGACGACAAAAATCGAGCAAACTGTCGAACGGTCTTTCCTGCCGTACAATCATGATACTCTCCATCGCCTGGGTACCTACATTTTTCACCGCAGCCAGACCAAAGCGTATCGCTCCGGTTGCTTTATCTACATCCGAATTGTGATCTGACAATCCATCTTTCTCCTGTACAGCAGACATTTCATGCTGTTCGGAATGAATGGGGGACTCCTTTTCCCCAGTCCCATGCAGGCGTTCTGCTGTAGAAACGGTCACCACGCCCGAACTTATCCGATCCTCGGACTGCTCTGGTACAGCCGTCGCAGCCTGCCACTCGTAAGCACTACCGTCTTCGTCCGGTATGGGACCCGGGTCATCCGGCAGAGGCGCTTCACCGTACTCCGCTTGTCCCGAATAAGGCGCTTCATCATGTACGGCATGTTCCATCGTAGGACTTGCTGTACCGCCCTCACCTTGTCCTCCCCCTAAACGTGGGGTTTCCGCCGCTTGTCCAGCCCTGGTTCTGTTGGATGATGCAAGCACAGGTGTAAACAGGATGCCGCTCTCATTCACATCCGGTGGAAGGACTTCAATATCCATGCGTCGGCATTCCACAACGTATTCCGCTACTTTGCGGTGACTGCCCATAACAGCTGTTAACATGGAGGCCATAAAATGAATGGGATAATGTGCTTTCAGATAAGCCGTCTGGAAAGCAAGCACGCCATACGCAGCAGCATGGGCACGAGGGAAACCGTAATTGGCAAACTTGACGATCATGTCATAGACCAGGTCTGCCTCCGCTTCGCTGTACCCTTGCTTCAGACTGCCCTGAACAAAATGCCCACGTTCGAGATCCAATACTTCCCGTTTCTTCTTGGAAACCGCTCTGCGGAGCAAATCTGCTTCGCCGAGAGAGAAGCCGGCCATCCGGGAAGCAATCTGCATAATTTGTTCCTGATATACAATGATGCCGTACGTATCCTTGAGGATGGACTCCAGATCTGCATGGGGGTAATCCACTTCAATCTGACCATGTTTCCCCTGAATGTATTTGGATATGAACTCCATCGGACCCGGACGATACAAGGCCAGTACGGAAATAATATCTTCAAATACACTTGGCTTTAGCTCCTTAAGGACACGACGTACCCCTGCAGATTCAAGCTGGAATATGCCCATCGTATCGCCTCGACCAAGCATCTCATACGTGAGTGCATCGTCGTCCGGAATATGACGGAAATCCGGAATTTCGCCATTTTCACCAATCCAGCGAAGACAGCGTTCAATAATTGAAAGGGTACGCAGACCGAGGAAGTCCATTTTGAGCAGTCCAATAGACTCCAGGTTTTCCATGGAATATTGAGTTAAGGCCGTTCCCTCACTGCCTTCCTGAAGCGGGACGGCATCCGTCAGCGGATCACGGGAGATGACCACCCCCGCCGCATGCGTGGAAGCATGGCGAGGCATGCCTTCCACCTTCATCGCCATATCGAGCAATTCACGTGTTTTCGGCTTGGTCTCATACAGAGCCTTCAGTTCAGGGGTGGCTTCCATTGCCCGCTGAATGTTAATACCAAGCTGTGCAGGTATCAGCTTCGCTGCCTTGTCCACCTCGCCGTAGGGCACATTCAGTGCACGTCCGACGTCTCGAACGGCTGCACGGGCAGCCATCGTACCAAAGGTAATGATTTGGGCGACATGGGCTTTGCCGTATTTTTTCGCAACATACTCAATAACCTCGTCCCGCCGCTCATCGCTGAAGTCGATATCGATATCCGGCATGGAGATTCGTTCCGGATTCAAAAACCGCTCGAAGAGCAGGTTATACTTCATGGGATCAACGTCTGTAATATGCAAGGTATAGGCGACCAGACTACCTGCCGAGGAGCCACGCCCCGGTCCGGTAACAATTCCCTGCTGGTGAGAATAGGCGATAAAATCCCATACGATCAGGAAATAATCCGAGAACCCCATACTGTCGATAACCCGGAGCTCATAATCCAGCCGCTGTTCAAGTTCGGCTCTGAGTTCCGTGTCCGTCCAACGTGAAGATTCACTATAACGCTCTTCCATTCCCTCTTCGCACAACTGACGCAGATAGGCAGAAGGAGTTTTCCCTTCAGGAAGCGGTCTGTACTCCGGCAAAATCGATTTGCCGAATTCCAGCTGCAACTCACATGACTCTGCGATGCGAACCGTATTCTCCAATGCCTCAGGCACATGGGGGAACAAACGCGCCATTTCTTGTTCACTCTTGAGATAAAGCTGGTTGGTTCCGATGCGCAGCCGGTTCTCGTCATCTACCGTTTTCCCTGTTCCGATGCAGATCAACACATCCTGAAGCTCGGCGTCCTCTTCGGACAGATAGTGCGCATCATTGGTCGCCACCAGTGGAATATCCAGCTCTGCTGCCAGGCGAATCAGTTGGGGGTTCACTCTTTTTTGCTCAGATAGCCCGTGATCCTGCAGCTCCAGATAGAAATCAGCACCAAAAATATGTTTGTAACGCAGTGCCGCACGCTTTGCCTCTTCCTCACGTCCATGCAGCAGATGTTGGGGAACCTCGCCTCCCAGACAAGCACTTAAACAGATGATACCCTCATGATGGGCGGCCAGACTCTCCATATCAATACGCGGTTTGTAATGGAAGCCTTCCAAATGTCCAATGGAGCATAGTTTCATCAGATTGCGATAACCGGTCATATTTTTGGCCAGTAAAATCAAATGATAGATCGGCTGATCCTTGCGGCTTCCCCGTTCTTTGCGAGACCCGGCTGTCATATAAGCCTCACATCCAATGATCGGCTTAATTCCCCGCTCGACGCATGCTTTATAGAATGGGATAGCACCATACATTACACCGTGGTCGGTCAATGCCAGCGTAGTCATTCCGAGATCCGCGGCTTTATTCACGAGATCCGGTATACGCGCAGCGCCGTCCAGCAAACTATATTCACTGTGAACGTGCAAATGCACAAAAGAACTCATGTTTTTTTCTTCCTTTCGCTATGGACAGTCGCAGCAACTTTCTTGCATCAGGTTACTGCACTATCTTCTTCTATCCGTATTTTCATCCTTCGGTTCAGACCGAAAGTTGCTTTCTGTATTCATGTAAAATGCTCTATTAATGAAATGAATGAAATATAAGGATTCATCCTAATGAAGAGTGTTTTATTATTCTATTTTATCATAACGTTCGGGGGCACGCCCATACAATAGAAGTACAAGCCGCTCCCCCTGTTATGGACCGAAGACAGGAGGTGTGCTGCTGGGTCTGAAAGGGGTGTTGCCGGATGAGCACATTTTTGTCCAAAGCCATTCTTGATTTCTTCATTGCGTTTGGGATCGTGCTGGGCGGCGCGATGATTGGAGGTATTGGAGCGGTGGTCTCTCTTCAGCCTCCGACACAGACGATGCTTGATGTCGCTGGGAAAATCAAAATTTGGGCGCTCGCAGCGGCCGTTGGCGGTACAATCGATCCGATGCGGGTGATCGAAAGCAACGTGCTGGATGGCAATCTGTCTCCGGCAGTCAAACAAATTTTGTATTTGATATCCGCATTTATGGGTGCCCACATGGGTACCGAGCTGGTGAAATGGGTTTGTGGTGGAGGACGGGGTTAGCATGACTCCATTCCAGCGCCCATGAGAATCCCGCCATTTTCACGTTACCGCCCGCTTATGCGTATGACTGCTGTTTTTGTTCTGGGAATGATCGCCGGTTGTGTCGTATACAACGGTGTATTTCACCTGAGTTACAACAAGTTGTGGCTCAACAATCAGGAGTTGCAGCTTCAGCTGCATCAAAATGAGGAGGATATTAAAACGCTGAAAAAATACAGTAAACGCCAAACCGTCATCAAGGAAATCAAAGTCCGTGCAGAAGAATCTGACAAAGGTCCGGACGAGGCCTCCCTGAAAGTGATGTTGCAGAAGCTGGGGGATGAACTTGAGGTTCTCCGGGGCCGGGACGTCTTCAACATCGACGAGTACAGCAAAATGACGCGGATCATGCTGAACCAAAAAGTGTACACGGTCAGAGAAAAGGAATATACCGTCCAGGTGAAAACGATGCTGGTGATGGAAGGTGTGCTCCAAGTTTGGGTACAGATTCGGATGCACGTTCCTGCATTGAAAAATGAATGACAGCCCCGGAAAAAAACTGCCCTCCCCCTCTGCCTGCATGGTACAATAAGGGCAGTAAATGCTTTCCAGAAAAGGAGCTGCGTCATTGTGTTCATCGATGTACTCAAATATGCCCTAATCGCCATCTTTGCCCTTGCCATGGTCTGTTCAGCTCTGAACAGCATTCGTTCGCGCAGGACCACTGAACCGATCGCCACAGGCCTTTATCGCTCATGGACCAACATCTGGATGGGCAGCATGCTGATTATTCTTGCCCTCATCCTGATGTTTGTCTTTACTGGTTCTACGCTATCCGTTGTTGTGGAAGCGCTATTTCTGATTATGGGAGTGTACAATCTGTTCGCCGGATTACGTAACCGTAGTTACTATGCCCGTCTTCAGCAGCATGCAGACAATGGAACTGGCAAGACATCCGGACAATCTGCCTGATGCATTTAGCCGGATGTCATTGCACCAAAAAGAGAGTATTCCTTATCGAACAAGCCTGAACCACGTTGATTTCGGGGTACAGTACGCTATTTCGATAAGAGGATACTCTCTTTTTTCTGAACTCATGTTGTTTCCGAACCCATGATCACTAGCCCTTGCTTAGGCATGGTCAATGGATTGCAGGGTCATCACCGCTTTGCATACAACATTCCCATCACGGGTAATGACAATATCCATTTTGCAAGTCCGACGACTCGTCTCCAGAATAATTGGACGAACCAGAATCTGATCTTCAATCTGTACCGGACGAACAAAATACGTTGTTACATTATCCACCACATGGTCGTTTCCTGTAACGTCCCATGCTGCTCGCCGTCCCGCCTGTGTCATCACATTCAGCAGAACGCCTTCCGAGATGGTACCGAGGTCTGTCGCCATCTGGGGAATGATAAATCCGTGGAAAAATAATTCATTTTGCTCCCCGCGCTCTTCCGCAAATCCGTTCCAGATCAGATGGTCAAACGTCTCTCCAAGCTGGGGCTGCTTCTGTGCATCACGCATCGCCTGCAGCACTTCCTTGCGTGTGACGGATGCAATCAGTTTACGATTCCGATCCACAATCGGCAGGAAGTCGATGCCTTCCCACGTCATGATCTGTGCAGCCGAAGCCAGTGAGGTTTGCAGCGAAGCTGTGATCGGGCGGCGTACAACACACTTCTCAATACTCTGATCCTCTTTTAACTCGCTCACATCTTTCAGGCTTACAATACCGATAACCCGGTTCCATTCATCTACTACTGGGAAGCGATGCTCTCCCGTTTCAGAAACCAGCAGGTGAAAATCCGCGGCTGAACTGGTCACCTTAAGCACCTGAAGACGAGGTTTCTGACCGATGATATCCTCAACCAGCATAATTTTTTTCTTAATCAGTCGATCGAAGATCGCACGGTTGATCATTGAAGCCACCGTAAACGTATCATGTCGGGAGGAAATGATCGGAAGACCCAAGTCATCAGCCATCACTCTCACTTCACGGCTTGTACCGAAGCCACCTGTAATTAACACACCTGCGCCCTGTTCGAGGGCAAGGGAATGCGCATTGTCCCGGTTACCAACAATGAGCAGACTTCCCGCGTCAATGTAACGGGCCATGGCCTGCTCTTTCATCGCACCAATCACGTACTTGTGAAGCGGTTTGGACAGACCGTCACTTCCACCCAGCACATGACCTTCGACGATGGTTACCACATCGGCAAAAGTCAGCTGCTCGGTCATACCACGAGGTCTTTTCTCAATCCGCACCGTTCCAATTCGTTCCTTGGTCACGACCAGGCCGAAGTTCTCTGCCTCTTTTACCGCACGATACGCTGTCCCTTCGCTTACACCCAACTCCCGTGCCAAGCCGCGCACCGATATTTTACTGCCTACCTTCAGTTGTTCAATATGTTGAAGCAATTGTTCGTGCTTCGTCACGTTTTCTTCCTGTCCGTCCATCTGTACCACCCCCGAAGATGCATCTGTACTATTCTGTATCTATTATAACACGACCTTTGGAAAATAACCCTTTCTACGCACCATTCTCCTAAAGAACCATGCTACATTCATCACGATAATCGGAACAGCAAATTACGGGTATAAAAAAAGACCGGTCCCTTTCATACCAAAGGGAGTCCGGCCTTACTTAGACAGATAAAACCATTTCTAATCACCATATCAGATGTGATCCAAACCTTATACAGATTAGCTCTGCTCCTGCTTGTCAACCAGTTTCATCTCCCACTGCCGCAGCTTTGCCCGCCGAACAGCTTCCAGTGCACGTTTCTTCTCTTCATCCACACCAAGAATAAAATGCAGATGTGCACCAATGATTAATAACGAGAATAGCACCCATACGATGCCAAAAATATTAACCCAGTCCATTCCACCAGCAATAGAAATCCGCGGCAACGCAATAACCAGCATCGACAATGCGATAAGCAGATAGATTACATGTTTTGCTTTCTTCAACCTTTTCACCATTCACAGCTCCTTCGTTCTTGATCGACTCTATATGTCTAGTCTATGAACGATAAGGAGCTAATATGAGAGGTTCAGGAAAAAAAAGGACAAGGTTTAGGCTTCAGCGCCACCGTACAAATGACCCAGGCTGTCTGCAATAATTTTGTTCACATCTTCAATAATGACACTCAGGCGACGTTCCGCGTCAAACAGACGACGGATATTCAGGTTCAGGCTCAATACTTCAAACAGTTTCTCCATTTTTTCCATCTCGTCCGGTGCAGGCATATCCCCACTCATCATACGTTGTTGCAATTCCATCTGTTGATCACGGAAATTATCCAGCATAGCCTTTGCTTCCGGGTCTGCTTCGATCAGCTTCATCGCAGAAGTAATTTCTTCCACCTCGCTGCTTTCTCTCAGAGCTTTGGCCAAATCATTGGCTTTGTCATAAATGTTCACTATAATTCCTCCTCGTATTGGGTTGTCCTTCTGTTATCCATTCGTATTCATTCGCATTCTCATCGCAACGTTCACCCGTGTTAATACACGTATTTCACTACCGTTAAACAAAGGTTGCGGAAACATGCCATCCATTACCTGTGGAGCATCAAATGCATTTAATCCAAATGGGTCAATCACCAAGGGTTATATGTCCTCATATGATGAAGCACATGCCATGTTTAGATGCCGTTCAACTTCGAGATCAGACATCAAGTTGCCGCCCGGAAGGAGATCCGTGATGTCCACTAAAAAAGTAACGATTCAGGTTACCGGCTCGGGCATCCTGCAGGACGACGTCATCATGCTGGGCGAAGGGGTGCTCAAGGCGCTTAAAATCCCTTCTGGCCGACCGCTTCAGCTGCAATTTGGCTCTTTCCGCCGTGAGGTCACTGTCATCCCTGTTCCCAGGTATGACGGTCTGCGCATCAATCAGACGGTAGCCAGCAAGACCGGCCTTGTTCCCCGTTCGGTCCTGAGTATATCCTATCGTTCAGCCAGCAGTACGCTGCGCCTTGGACCTTACATCAGTGTATTAGTTAGCCAGGATTACCCCGATCAGCCCGATCGGCCCTTTGGCTCCATCACGATGTTCTGTCAAGAACTGGTGAACGCCTGCCGGAAGCGGGGCGCCTATGTATCCTTTTTCACACCGAAGGATATTGGAGCGGTAACGGGTTATATGAAAGGCTGGGTGTATGATGACGGCTGGAAAAAGACCGTTCTGCCTATAGCAGACGTCGTCAATAACCGGCTGACGTCCCGTAAGCTTGAGAACAAACCTAGCGTACAGCATTTTATGAAAGAAGTAAAATCGCTCTACGGTACACAAACCTTCAATGAAAAGTTTCTGGACAAAAATGAAGTATTCGATGCCTTGAAGTCCATTTCAACACTGAAGAGGCTACTACCCGAATCCCATTTGCTTAAAGCTTCCACCACGCTCAAAACCATGTGCAACCGATATCCGATTGTCTTTTTGAAGCCGGTTCGCGGGTCGCTTGGCAAAGGTATCATCCGGGTCTCCCGTCAAAGTGACGGTAGCTTTCTTACCCTCGCCACTGGCGTTGGAGGTACCCGAAAACAAACGTACGCTTCTCTGGATAAACTGTATGCCAGTCTGTCCGGAAAAATGAAAACAACGCGTTACCAAATCCAACAGGGTCTTACCCTTATTGATCACAGCGGCAGACCCGTAGATTTCCGTGCACTTGTGCAAAAAAACCGTAAGGGCAAATGGAGTGTCACTTCCATCGTCGCACGTATTGCAGGCGGCAGTCACTATGTATCCAACCTGGCACGAGGTGGAAGTCTCAGCACCGTCAAGGAAGCTGTAGCCAAAACCCAATTGTCCAGTTCAGCCAAGGCTTCTGCTTATGCGAGTTTGCATACGGCAGCGCTGGATATCGCCAAAGGCATTGAGGGTGCCATTCCTGCCCATTTCGGTGAACTTGGCATCGATCTTGCCCTGGACACCAGCGGAAGGGTCTGGCTGCTGGAAGTGAACTCCAAACCGTCCAAGAACGATAATACGCCGCTTAGCGAGAGCAAGATCCGGCCTTCGGTCAAAGCGATGCTGGAATATTCCACCTATCTGGCCGGATTCTGAAGAGTCATCCATTAGAGGAGGTGCAGCGAGATGTTCCTGCAGCAACGGGTAAACACAGTGGCTATCCTGGTTCGGGCAACAGAAGGCTCGCCTCCTTTCGTGGATGAACTCTTTTGCCGTCGTCTCAGTCTGGAAAGCCATAAATATAGCCTGAATATCATTGTGCTTCCCGTGTCGAATAAATCCAACGCATCCCGGCTTACACAGGGTTATGCATATAATAAAGGACATTGGAACGTCGTCCCTCTCCCTGCTGTGAACCTGATCATGGATCGTTGTCTGCTGCCGCTCCCCAGAACATTTCAACAGCAGCTTCAGGAACTTGTTCCTGCCAGTGGTGGTTATCATCGCCGTTACTGGTCTGGTTCATTGCCTGGCAAATGGAAGGTTCACCGTACCTTATCTGGAGATACAAAGCTGCGTACCCTTCTTGCACCTACAGCATTGCTTCAGCCGGATACCTCGTGGGAGCAATGGCTGGAGCGATGGCCCAAAGGCATTTTCTTCAAACCTGTATCGGGCACCCATGGCAAGGGTACATTTCGTCTTTATCCAAGCGATCACCGGTCCTCCTGGACTATGGAGGGCAGAAATACACGCAATGAATTGATTCAACGTACATTTAACCATCGGCAGGATGTAACTGCCTGGTTAGATTCAAGCAGGGCCGGAAAGAAGATGATGATCCAGCCCTATCTGGAGCTGAGTCATCATGGACGACCGTTCGACATTAGGGCCTTGGTGCAAAAAAATGGGCAAGGGCGCTGGTCTCTAACCGGATGTATGGTACGGGAAGGACCGGCAGGTTCACTCACTTCCAATTTGCATGGAGGGGGAAAGGCGTATCCTGTGCATCCTTATCTGTTGGAGCGATACGGGAGAAATCGTACCAACGCTCTACTGGAGACGATCAGGCAGGCTGCCGCACGCATCCCCACCCTGTTGGAAAACCACTTCGGCAGGCTGGCCGAACTGGGTCTTGATTTCGGAGCAGATGTTCAAGGTCGCCTCTGGCTGCTTGAAGTGAATTCAAAACCGGGCCGATCCTCATTCGCAGAGGCAGGTGACACACGTATGCACACCCTGACCTATTCCCGGCCGCTTGCCTATGCCCGTTATTTGCTGCAACAACATGTTCTCACGGACGTGATGCGTCCAATGAAAATGCCGAATACATCCAGCACAGCTGGCCTGAAACCCATCCCGATTCAAGGCGGTTGAGGCCTGCACGCCCCGCTTGCCATGGAGCCGAAGGATCTTTTCAGGATAGGAGGATAAATCATGAGTTTGACCTTTTGCAATCTGCATTTCACACAGCAGCCGGATAAAGTGGTATATATATCCAACGCATTAATGAAAAGCCTCAATCTATCCGGCAAAAAAAAGATACATTTGCGGTTTGGCCGTGACCGGGTGCCCGCAACTATCAGACCAATCAAAAAGGCAGGTAAACATCTCTATCTCGCCTCGGGTATACGCAATCTGATGAATGTTCCGAAACGGGGCAGCATCTATCTCCGCAACCTGCAGAACGATGAAGTCCAACTGGGTCCACTGATTGGCGTGCTTTCTGATGGCCCTTCATCAGGCTCGAATCCGTTTGGCTCCCGAACCGGTTTTATCAAACAGCTGCTCCGCGAGGGCAGCCGTAAATCTTATATTTATGCGTTCACCCCAAGAGATATTAACTGGCAGAATGAAACGGTATCCGGTTTCTTCCTTAACGATAATGGGAGCTTCAGCCGTAAAACCGTGCCTCTGCCAGACGTCGTTTACAACCGGTTGCCCAGCCGACGCTCCGACTTCTCACCAGCAATTAACCAACTGAGAGAGCGATTCATTCGGCGCAAAATCCCTTTCTTTAACTGGAGCTTCTTTAACAAATCAGATATCTACAATTTGCTGGAGAATGACCCGGCAGCAGGGAGATATATACCTGAGTCCATCACCAATCCGACGGTAGAACAGATGAGAGAAATGCTTGAGCGCCATCAGTTTGTCTATTACAAACCAACGGCGGGAAGTCTGGGGAACGGGATCTACCGCTTGACCTATTCTCCCAAACGTGGATATTTTGCCCGATATCGTAAAAAAAGCGGCAACGCACTTCTGCGCTTCGGCTCATTTAACAGCCTGATGCGGATGCTTCAAGGCAGACATGGCAAACAGCTTCGCGGTTATGTTGTTCAACAAGGCATACGGCTTATTGAGATTGACGAATGCCCTATTGATTTTCGTTTTCACATGCACAAAAATGGAAACAATCAATGGGTCGTCGTTGGTATCGGCGCCAAAAAAGCTGGTCGCGGCAGTGTAACCACCCATATCAAAAACGGCGGCTCCCTGATGACACCTGAGCAGGCTCTCAAGCGGAACTTTGGTGACCGCTCTGGAGAAGTGCTTCAGCATGCCAAATCTGTCGCAATAACACTGGCCCAGGCGATTGAAACCCAGCACCAGCATCTAATTGGTGAGATTGGCTTTGATCTGGGCATTGATCAGGAGGAACATGTATGGATGTTCGAAGCGAACGCCAAACCCGGCCGCTCCATTTTCCGTCACCCTTCGCTGCGGCTGGAAGGAAAATCATCGGTGGAGCACATCCTGGAACATTGCCTGTATTTGAGCAAATTCCGGAAGAAAGACGGCATTTGATGAGCTTGCAGGATGATTTTAAACCCGTTATTGCTGTCTTGACCATGCATGATGATCGTCGGATGTTCAGAGGAAACCATCAAAACTTTCTCGATATTGTACAAACGGGCGAAAATATGGGATATGTGGTGTACGTCGTGACTGTACGAGATTTAAATGTGAGCGGCCCCACTGTTAAAGGATACACGTTCAACAATGGAAGCGGGAGATGGACTTCACAGTCCTTCCCTCTTCCCCACGTGCTCTACAATCGGATTCCTAACCGGGAAGATGAACGCAAACCTTCAGTACAGCGCAAGATTGAAGAATGCATACGCTCCGGGATCGAACTTTATAACCCTTTTTTCTTCAATAAATGGAATCTGTTTGAATGGCTTAAGAAATCCAAATCCACCCAGCACCTGATTCCCTATACTCGCCGGATGCGAACGGCCTCCGCCCTGGGGACGGTGCTGAGGTCACATCCCTACCTGTATCTGAAACCGGAGAGCGGCAAGGCTGGCAAAGGTATCATGATGCTCAAGTTTCAGGAAAAAGAACGCCTTCCTTACCGGCTTAAAATACAAAGCACCCGAAAGAGCACCACATACAAAGCAGCAACACTTTCCAAGTTATGGGCAAGGATTCGCAAGGAGACCGGACGCACGCCCTATATCATGCAGCAGGGTATTGAGCTGGCGTTGTCTCACAAGCGTCCATTCGATCTACGGGTACTCGTGCAGAAAAACGGCAAGGGACAGTGGAACGTAACGGGAATTGGAGCACGGCTCGCCGGCTCTCGAAGCATTACGACCCACGTCCCGCGCGGAGGCAGTGTGGAGGACCCGGAGAAACTGCTCACCGATCTCTTCGGCGAAGAAATGTCGAATACACTGATGAAGCGGGTGAAGTCTACCTCATTGTTGATCGCGAGACAAGTCGAACGAGGCTCAGGGCATACGCTTGGTGAAATGTCCATGGATCTTGGCGTTGACGACCTGGGCGAGATCTGGTTCTTCGAAGCAAATGCGAAGCCGATGAAGTTTGATGAACCGCAGATTCGGCGGAAGTCATTGGAACGAATTTTTCAGTACAGCGCCTACCTTGCCCGTCAGTCCAAACGATGATGAACAGGAATAACAGCTAAAGAAGGTGATTGTTTGTGTCCTCACCTGTTCTGGGCATTATGACGTTGTACTTAAATGAACATCGCGCTCTGGAAGAACGGAGCATATACCGCAGAATGATCCTTGAAGGGCGCAAGCGGGGACTCGATATTTATGTGTTCACACCTGCCGATGTACATCCGGGAGGCAAAAAGATTGAGGCTATGGTCTTTCATTCGGAAAAAGGCTGGTCCCGGGAATGGCGTTCATTCCCGGATATCATCTTCGACCGCTGCCGCATACAGCGCAATCGCAGATTTCAGCAACTGCTTGCCTTTCGGCAAAAGTATGGTCACTTGCTCTTTCTCAACCGCCCATTGCGTAATAAGTGGACCATCCATCAGACGCTCTCCGCGAAAACAGCCTTTCGCGAGCATCTGCCCGACACTCTTCTGTATCAGGATATGTCCGACGTCAATCGAATGCTGAAGGCCTCCTCCCTGATCTATCTGAAGCCTATTAATGGAACCGGAGGGCGCGGAATTCTCCGCATCGAACGTAGTGGCAGCGAGGCCAATACGGTTCTTGTACAGGGACGGGACCAGAAGCGCCGGATCATCACCCCGCGCAAAGTCCATCTGTCACGCCTGGGCTCACTTCTCCAGAACTGGAATATGAAAGACAAATACCTGGTTCAGCAGGGTATTCAACTCCAACTTCTGAATGGTCGTGTTCATGATTATCGAATGCTGGTTCAGAAGAACGGTGAAGGACAGTGGGAAGTAACCGGATGTGCAGGACGGATGGGTGCGAAGAAAAGTATTACCTCCAATCTGCATGGCGGTGGTCAGGCCATAGCCATGCACAAACTGATGAAACAATGGATTACGGATGAGAATCAGCGAGCAGAAATTAACGAAACGGCCGAAAAATTCGGAATAGATGTAGCCACGTTTCTGGAAAACACCTATGGAAACTTGTGTGAACTCGCTCTGGATTTGGCGATTGATAAGAGCGGACACATCTATCTGCTTGAAGTGAATCCGAAACCTGCGCGTGAGGTGTTTGCCCGCATTGGTGAGAAAGATATTTATTCCAAAGCAATCACCCAACCATTGGAGTATGCGTTGTGGGTGTACCGCAACCATGCGAATGCGATCCGTCCCCCTCATGGCGTGAAGGTAACCAAACCGGTCAAACGTATAAAAGGTAAATCTCCCACCCTCAAAAGAACCAGAAAATCCCGGTTATAATCGTCAGGCTAAATGGTTAGTAAACCGAATCCTCCTTGAACCAAAAAAACCTACCGCTCCAACGTCCGAATGGACTTGGAATGGTAGGTTTTCTTCTATTCTGCTTCCCGATATAAACGAAGCAGTTCCGTAAAATCAGAGATTAATACATCTGACCCGGCAAGTTCTTCGTCCCGACCAAACCCTGCGTAGGCACAGCCGATGACCGTCTGATGATTCATTTTGCCTGCCTCCACATCAGAAGAGCGATCCCCTATCATCCATGCATCCTGAATCCGATGCTTTTCAAGCAGAATCTGAACCAAATTAACTTTGGAAGGTGTTTTAAACTGGCCTGCACTATATACGCCTTCAAAGAGCGGCATGATCTCGTGGGCAAAGGCCACACCTTTAACATAGTCCTCCAGCCCGTTACTGGCGACAAATAAGCGCACGCCCTGTTCTTTCAATGCTTCCAGTGTCTCTTTTACTTGTGGGTACAGCTGCGAGCTTCCCCCATCCAACCCTTCAATCTCCAACTGAAGCAGCAGTTCGTCTGCACGTCGATGGGCCGCAACTGAGGCTTCGGGCATAACCACTTTCCATATATCCTCTAGCAACATCCCCAAGCTTCCCAGCATTCGTTCTTCAGGAGGAGTCTCTCCCTCAAAATGCCCTTCGGCCCGCAATGTATCAAACAGCTGATGATAAGCTGGCAACAACAGGGTTTCTGTCTGAAATAACGTACCATCCATATCAAAAATCATCGCTTCCGGTTTACGCAATACCGTCTCTCTTGTCATGTCCAATGTTCCTTTCGGATTGGGATATGTATTCGGAATCGTTCCCCTTCCATGATAAACATAAACGTTTGGCAGTGTAAACCGCGCAATGTAAAACATCTGTGTCGTCTTACGTTATAAACATTTCACAAACGTTATACTTAAATTAAACAAGCTATATACAATCCAGCATCCTTTAAGTATAATACTGAAAATAGTTCTTTAGACACCTCATCTAAAGGACTATTATTCAAGTTTTTTCGACAAATACATATACCCCAAGGAGAGGAATCACAAACATGAAAAAGCACAGGACCTTCAAAATTTTTTATAAGATTGGTTTAGGTTATTTGCTCGTACTCGCGGTACTCGCTGGCTCTATTTTATTGATTCAAAACAGTATCAGCCAATTGCAACAAGAACTGGACTTTCTGGTGGATCACGACATGAAGGTACATGATCTCACCTATGAGATCGAAAATAGTATGGTGAACATGGAGACAGGACAACGAGGTTATGTAATTACAGGACAAGAAAACTACCTGGACCCTTATAACACAGGCGTTCAACAGAAGAATATACTCAAGGATCAGCTCGCGGTGCTTGTTTCGGATAACCCGGCACAGCAGGCACTTCTTGAAGAAATCTCAGCCAAGATGGATGACTGGGTTCAAATCGCTGGCGAACCGGTTATTGCGCTTCGAAAAGCGAATAATATGGCGGCGATCAGGCAATTTTTTGTAGAGGACCCCGGCAAGAAGGATATGGATGAAATTCGTGGTTTATTGAATACATTTCGCACCAATGAGCTGGCGTTGACTGAAAATCGCACCGAAGCGCTGAAGCAAAAGAATAAAATTTTGAACTGGGAGCTATACGGAGCGCTTATCGTTGTGGCCTTAATCTCGATCTTTGCAGCCCTGATTCTGTCCCGTTCCATTGTAAAAAACATCCGAACAGTAATCCGCGCGCTGAATGACATCGGCTCCTCTAATGGCGATCTGACGCTGCGCATTGCCACGCCGATGAAGGATGAAACGCGGGAACTTGCGGAAGCAGCCAATACGATGCTCTTTGGTTTACAGCAGATGATGCTGGATGTCCAAAGCAACGCTACCACCCTGAACGCCGCATCTGACCGGCTGGATAAAGGCGTGTCCGACAGTCATCTGGCTGGAAAAGAGGTTGCCGCAGCCATGGAACGTGTGGCCAAAGGCGCAGATGAGCAGGTTGCTCTTACTCAAACCATGGTCGCTGCGATGGAACAATCCCTGACCGGACTCAACCGGGTTGCTGGCTCCGCATCGGAGGCTGCTGAACGCGCTGTACGCACAGAGTCCATTGCGCTGGATGGACAGCAGCGAATTAATAATGCGGTTGGCAAAATGGGAACCATCGAGCAATCCTTCCTGTCAGTCCAAGGAGCCATTAATGAAATATCCACAATGTCCGATCAGGTCATCAACATTGCCGATTCCATGTCAGGCATTGCAAGACAAACGAATCTGCTCGCGCTCAATGCCGGAATTGAAGCGGCGCGTGCAGGAGAAAATGGACGCGGATTCGCTGTAGTCGCTGGCGAAATTCGGAATCTGGCAGATCAAAGCGCCACCTCTGCCAAAGAAATTACAAGCATTCTGGAAACTGTCGTAGCTGGTATACAGAGCACCGTTCATGAAGTCGAAGGCAGTACACAGCATGTCAGCGAAGGCTTGCGGACGATTGAAGACGCAGGCCAAGCCTTTTCAAATATTACGCAGCACATTCAAGACCTCAGCGCTGAGATGCTGGATGTATCCGCTGTGGTTGAAGAGCTCACCTCAGGCAGCGAAGCAGTAATGACATCCATTAACGAAGTATCAGCCGTTGTAGAGGATACAGCATCTGCCACAGAGGAAGTATCGGCTATGACCGAGGAGCAGCTTGCGTCGTTACAGGAAATGGCGGATACGTCCAAGCAATTGAACGAAATGTCAGATGCGCTCGATCAATTGGTTAACCGATTCAAGCTGTCTTGACCCTATGGATCAGATCCAAATAACACAAAGAAGCAGATCCTACTCCATGAGGATCTGTTTCTTTTTTACAAAAGGAAAGAAAATTTAACATGACTCCGCTTCAGCTTAGTACTCTCTGGGATCAGGATTGATCCGGATTACGAAGTGCTTCCAGGACAAGCTGCGCATGATAGCCATCATTGAAATCGTATATTTTGGCAGGTTGGCCTTGAATACGGGCAATAACATGTTTAAGTACAGGCAGCTGGTTTAAGGATTCATCAACTTCAACGGGAACAAGCGGCTCTCCGATGCGTCCACTCCATAGTTGATCCCAGTTTTCCAAGGCAATCGTCCCTTCTGTACCGTAAACCACCATAGATACACGTTCTTCACCTGCAAAATGAGCAATCCCATTTAACTGAATTCGGGTCCCATCCTCCAGCTCCATCGCAGCCTGAACTTCATGTTCACATTCACCTGTATTTTCAGGAAATTGAACCTGACTGTGAATCACGCGGATAGCACCAAACACATTCTGGATCATATGAATCCAGTGAATCCCCACTTCAAGAATAAATCCGCCCTGTTCACGGCTGGTAATCCAGGCATTTTGCTGCCACGCTCGTGGCCAATGAGGGAATTGCAGAATCAGATCAATTTTGCGAATCTCACCAATCGTTTCCTGACGGATCAACTCCTGCAACTTGACTACTGATGGTTCATGCGGCATAGAGAAATGGATTGCATGTACTACACCGGCCTTCTCGGCTGCCTCCAGCATTGCTCTGGCTTCCTCCACGCTGTTTGCCAGTGGTTTCTCACAGAATACATGAATCTTGCGCTTTAGTGCTTCCATAACGACAGGATAATGATATTTAGGCGGAACTGCAATGTACAGCAAATCAACCGGATGTGTGTCGAGCAATTGCTTGAAATCCGTATACGTCTTCGTCTCAGGATGAGAGGAAGCAAACGATGTCAGATTTTCCTCACTGGAGTCGCACACCGCTACAATCTCTACTTTTTCGGATAGTTCTGCCTGTGTTGCCTGATGTATCATATGTATTCCCATTTTTCCCAGTCCAATTACGGCCATTTTTATCGTTGTCATTCAACTCACTCCCATCAAATTTCAGTATAACAGAAAGCAAAACATTGCCAATCCTTGCACGGATGAGAAATGGAAAGAACGCTATTCTAAATTGAACTTCACAAAATAAATCCATCATATTCTATTATATTTTACATTTTATTCTATAAATCATGTTTATAGGAAATTCGTTGCGGGAATATATAACCAATTTATTTTCTCATATGGGACAGGACATTAAGCGTTTCCAACCTAAGAATCAGGAATTTATACTTATAAAAGCAGTTGACAAAAAACCACAAAAAAAGCTACTCTTCCTATTAACAAGGATTTATTTCCTTTTACAACCTTAGACAACGACATACACTCCAAAAATGGAACTTGACCTGTGGGTCCAATAACCTATTTTGTGAAGCGAGGTGTCCCGCATGAGAACAGTTGCGGACTATTTGGCAGAAGCTCTGCGTAATTTAGGCGTTACTCATGTCTTTGGTATTATTGGAAAATCCATCTGTCCTGCTGTCCTGAAAATGGTCGATTACGGTTTGGAATTCATTCCAGGTCGTCATGAATCCAGTTCAGGCTTTGCCGCATCGGGTTATGCCCTCCAAACAGGGAAACTGGGTGTGGCCTTCGCCACTTCTGGTCCGGGCGGAACCAACTTGCTCACCGCCGCAGCCCATGCCAAGGCCAATAATTTGCCCGTCTTGTTTATTACGGGTCATCAATCCATTCAGGAATTGGGACTTCCGCAATGTCAGGACTCCTCTTCCTACTTGGCCGATCTGGCGGAGATGTTCCGTCCTGCCACGCTGTTCAGCAAGCTGGTGGAGCGCGGCGATCATTTCAGCACCATATTGAATCATGCCCTTTCCATTGCACTCGGTCCGAACAAAGGTCCAGTCCATCTCTGTCTTCCGTTTGATGTACAAACCGAACAGCTCGCTGACTTCCGAGTTGTCATCCCGGAGCCAGAACCCCTGATTAGCGTATCCAACCTGAATCGTGTCCTCCCCTTACTTCAACAGTCCAGTCATCCTTTAATTATTGCAGGCAAAGGCGTCAATCGCGCCAGAGCCCATGATGAATTGCTCCATTTTGCCGAACATTTCAACATTCCCGTCATTACTTCTCCCGGAGGGAAAGGCGCCATTGCCTGGGATCATCCCCTTTATCATGGGCCATGCGGTGTTGGCGGCTTCCCTCATGCAGATGAACTACTCAATCAAAGTGATCTCTATATCGTGCTCGGTTCACGTCTCAGTGATATGACGATCTGTAATCTGAAGCCTGAAAACCATCCTGTACATCTGATTCAATTCGACGCTGATCCTACATTCGTTGGTAAAATACTTAACGCTCAAACCTTACATATCACCGGCGACTTGAAGGACAACCTGCAGTTTTTACTCGGTACATTGACAGAACAACCTGTTGTTCCAAGAGAAACGACAACTGTGGATTACACCGTACCTCTTCCAGATCTGCCGAACCTGTCCCTGGCTTCCCTGCTGGAAGAAATGAGTGAATTGCTTCCATATGATCATAAGCTGTTTGTGGATGATGGCAGTCATGGTTTTCATGCGGTTCAACGATATAAAGTCAAGAAACCCGGCAGCTTTGTGTTTGACGCCTATTTTGCCTGCATGGGTAATGCTATCGGCATGGCTATTGGGGCCAAAACCGCTGCACCGGAAGAAACCATCGTATGCATTACAGGTGACGGATGCTTCATGATGCTTGGAACCGAGATTAACACCGCTGTATGCAACAATCTGCCTGTCATCTTCATTGTCGTGAACAATAAGCAGCTGGACATGGCACTGAAAGGCATGGAAAAAACAACAGGCCGAATTGATGGCACCTTGTACGAGGTTCCCGTGGATGCGGCAAAGTTTGCGGAGTCCCTCGGTGCTGTAGCTTTTCGGGCGGAAACACGGGCTGAGTTCACCTCTGCTCTCCAGACTGCGCAGCAGCTGAACCAGGTTACTGTAATTGAGCTTCTTACCGATCGCGACGAGATTCCACCCACGGCTCACCGTACCGTGACTTTAAATTAGGAGGAACATAGCATGAGTGAACAAGTGACTCAAGGATTGGAGCGTTTTGCCAAGCTTTCAGGTGAATATGGCGCAAAAGCACTGGCACCCATTAAGGATCAGTTCCCTGAGCTTGCCGAGTTTATTATGGGAACGGCTTATGGGGATATTTTTCAGCGTACAACCATCACCGATCAATGGAAGGAAGTTGCGATTATCTCCTCACTGATCTCACAAGGGCAGTATGAGCAGTTGGGGGTTCATTATACGATGGCGCTAAGTGTCGGTGTAACCGTTGATCAGCTCAAAGGAATTCTTTTGCATCTGGCGCCGTGTGTTGGTGCTCCGCGGATCATCAGTGCTTTTAATATATTGCTCGCTACACTGGATGAAATCCAATAATTCACTCTTCTACATTTTTATACACGATTCGACTTTTTTATTGATCTTATTACATCTCTACCTTTATAATATGGTTAAATTATCCTTCGAATCCGCCTACATCTCAGAAGTAGTCAGCCTAGGGCCTTGAGGCCTATGTCTTGGTTAGCAGGATAGCCTTAACTCATTTAAAGGAGAGAGAACAATCATGGGAAATTTTATACTGAAAACAGACGTTCCGAACAAGGTGTTAAACATTGAACTGGAGGGCTCTTTCTCTCAAGAAGACGGTTTACGTTCCATTTCGGCATATCAGGACACAATCGCTCCGATTAACACCAAGGAGTATCAGCTTAACATCGATTGCAAAAGGTTGAATGTTACCGCTCCCGAAATTGTGCCTCTTCTCGAGGGCTGCCTGCAGATGTTCAAAAAAGATGAATATAAAAAAGTGGTGTTGACGCTTGAGAATAATGCCATCCTGAAAATGCAGCTGTCCCGTCTTGGACGGTCTGTCGGACTGGACAATCTTGAGATTATCTCCACGGTTACGACCTAATAAACCAGGCGGACAAGCTGAGAGTTCACCCATCCGCTCAGGAGGAGAATGAAGATGGCTGGAATTCGTATTGTAGATATCGATATCTATCATCCCACGAACAAGGTGGGCAATGACTTTTACATTGAACATTTTGATGCAAGAGGTGTAGATATTCGGGGATTGTTAAAGGCACTTGGGCGTGATACACGTTACAAAATTGACAACGATGATGAAAACTCACTAAGCATGGCCTTTGAGGCCGCCAGTAATCTACTCGAAAAGACAGGACTTACCGGTGCCGATATCGATCTGATTGCTTATGCAAGTCAAACGCCGGAATACATCTTTCCTACGAATTCCTTAATGATTCATCGCCTGATTAACGGGGCATCCCATACGATCTGCATTGACAGCAATGCCAACTGTGCGGGCATGACCGCAGCATTTGAACAAGTTAGCCGTCAGATGCTGGGTAATCCCAGAATTCGTCGTGCTTTGATTATTGGCTCGGATTACGTGGCTCCTCACGCCAGTCCGGACGATCCTGTATACTTCGCGAACTTCGGGGACGCAGCAGCAGCTGTTATTGTTGAACGGGACGAGCAGGCTGTCGGTTTTATTGACTCGATCTATCAGACCGATACCTGTGTGTATGGCAATTCTCTCTTCCCGGCACAAGGTCTTGCAAAACTGGGCCAAACCGGTGTTGACGCAGGTGCCTTCCATGTCAAATTCATACCGTTTGATGATTCCATCTGTGTAGGAGCTGCCTCTGAATCGATTCGCACGTTGCTGAGTCGTAACGAAATCGGAGCAGACGAGATCAAAGCCGCTTGTTTCTCCCAATTATCCATTGGCAATATCCGTGCTGTATCTGAAAACATTGGCATCGGCGAAGATATTGCCGTCTACATCGGAGACGAGTTCGGGTACACCTCAACCAGCAGTCCATTTATTGCATTGCATCGAGCCATTACATCCGGCCAAATTCAGCGTGGTGATAAAGTGCTGTTCTGGACCGTTGGCGCTGGGTGGCAAAATGTTGCCATGGTCGTTGAATACTGAGAGTTTGACACTGAACCCAAAAAACAGGGCAGCCTTTTTTAACAAAAAAGGATTGCCCTGTTTTTTACTGAGTGTCGTCGTTTCTTGATCATTCCAATGTCAGCAAAAGCCGCCCTCTTGGCAGAGAACGGCACTGAGGATAGATATGTTGTCCTTTTCAGAAAATCTTCTTTGTCTCCCGATCATCCTTCAGAATCTCGACAGCCTCACGAAAACGCAAGGAATGTACAATCTCCCGTTCCCTCAGAAACTTGAGACTATCCTGGAGATCAACGTCATCCGTCAGATCGATCAACCACTGATATGTAGCCCGTGCCTTCTCTTCCGCTGCAATATCCTCGTACAAATCCGCGATGGGATCTCCCTTGGCTTGAATGTAGGTAGCTGTAAAAGGTACACCCGCAGCGTTGTTGTAAAAGAGCGCTTTATCATGATTTACGTAGTGAGCATCCAGGCCTGCTTGTTCCAGTTGTTCCACTGTTGCATCTTTGGTGAGCTTATAGATCATAGTTGCAATCATCTCTAGGTGAGCAAATTCCTCAGTACCAATATCATTTAGGAGACCAATAATCTTATCCGGAATCGTATACCGCTGGTTCAAATACCGCAGAGCGGCCGCCAGTTCTCCGTCTGCACCTCCATACTGTTCTGCCAGTAATTTTGCCATATGAGGATCACATTTGCTAACCCGAACGGGATATTGCAATTTTTTCTCATACACCCACATGCAGACGCCTCCTTTTTGAATTCAAATTCAACCTGTTTATTTCCCCGAGCTCCTGGCCTGGAACGACTACTACAAGGAACCCGAGGCTGTCATCTCAGACTTGCCAAGGCCATGGTGTCTGGGACCATTCCCACGGATATTTGGAGAAGGAATGCCCAAAGTTCATCAGCGGTCCATACAATTGCTGAAACTCATGTGCCACCCTCATCCGCTCCTGGCTGAATTTGTTGTATTGTTCAATGCTCTGATAGTCACCAGGGTGGGTGTCGAGATACAGATTCAGCTCAACCAATACAAAATCCAGGGCCTGAAGTTCCTCCAGCAGCTCATAGTATTTTGCATCACAGGCTTTGGGTGCTTCAGGCTCCATCTGCTGCCACCTTCCTTCCTTTCGAGCTCGCAGATGTATAAGGGCTGTATAATGCAGGCCACAATGTTCCAACCCTTAACGCTTCTGCGGGACTATACTGCGGCCAGCCCATCGGCTGAAATGGGATAAACAATTGCGGAGGAACCAGATACGTTCTAATTTCCTTCGGTGGACATGGATCAAACGGCCCCACAAAAGGGACGTAAGCACGAAGCTGCGGATCTGTCACAGAACAACGCCTCCTTCATTACTGATTTGGTACATTCTACATCGCAGCATTACAAGCTTTCATTTCCCGTCTCTATAACCATATGTCGTTGTCCCCAAGTTAATCCCATATTAATGGAACCGCAAAAAAAAAAAGACCCTCGAAAGACTCGCCCCGCTGGGCAGTCTCCGAAGGTCACTTCAATGGATATGGCGGCCATATGTATCGATGGTTATTTCATCCATACTCAGTCCCTATTACGTCAACGATCATCATCCTGCATGGAACCTGGCCCCTGTTCTCCCATTTCCACCTTATCTTCTTCAGCAGCAGGTCGCTTATATACCTTCACTCGGGTAATTCGGAGACGGGTTGATTCTTCTACTTCAAAGACATAACCGTTTTGCTCCCGTGTTTTTCCTTTTACCGCACTGCCCTCCAGTTCCTTGAACAGCCAGCCGCCAATCGTATCGACTTCTTCATCCTCAATGACCGCTCCGGTCCATTCATGGACCTCTTCAATCAGGGAACGACCATCGATGGAAAAGGCTTCTCCACTGCGTTCCATATCCGGACGTTCGTCCTCAAACTCATCATACAGATCGCCAACGATCTCTTCCAAGATCTCTTCGGCAGTCAGCAAACCGGCCGTACCGCCATATTCGTCGACCACCAGTGTCATCTGGGAGTGCTTCTTCTGCATAAGACGAAGTACATGACTGATCTCCATCGATTCAGGAACATTCAGAATCGGACGAACAAGCGCAGCCAGATCGTGCTGCTGCTCCTGTTCAGCCAGAAGAAGATCGGTAATATGGATAAAACCGATAATCTCATCTTTATCCTCAACGGCCACAGGGTAACGGGAATGCTTCGTTGTATTAATGATTTTCAGGTTTTCTTCCAGCGACATATGAGTATACAGACAGTCCATATCCGTACGCGGTAGCATAATTTCTCGCGCCAGCATATCGGAGAAATCAAAGATGTTATCCATCAGTTTGATTTCATCCTTATCGATGACACCACTTTTGGCGCTTTGCTTCATCAAGATACGAAGCTCATCTTCCGAATGGGCCTCCCCTTCGCTGGCGGGTTCGATGCCTGCCAAACGCAGCAGTGCATTGGCTGACGCGTTCAGTACCCAGATGAATGGGAAGAAAATTTTATAAAATAACAGCAACGGTGCGGATAGCAGCAAAGCCACTCCGTCTGTTTTTTGAATCGCCAGAGATTTGGGCGCAAGCTCACCCAGCACAATGTGCAAAAACGTAATGATACAGAAACCGATGATGACCGATACGGTTGATATAAGTCCTGTATCCGCTACACCAAGCTTGAACATCAGAGGCTCGACCAGCAATTCCGAAATGGCCGGTTCACCGAGCCAACCAAGCCCCAGCGATGTCAGCGTAATTCCGAACTGGGTTGCCGATAGATAGGCATCCAATTTACCATTCACCTTCAGTGCATAACCAGCCAACTTATTCCCTTCACTCTGTAATTGAGTGAGGCGCGTTTGTCTAACTTTGACCAGAGAAAATTCCGCTGCGACAAATACGCCATTCAAAAATACGAGCAGAAACACACAGACCAGATTAAATACCAACTGCCCGAGATGAAATTCGGTATGAATACCCAAGTCGAAACTCCCCTTTTCTATCTATTTCAGGAATACACCTGGAATATCAACGTGTAATTGCTTTTCTCGATTTGAAATCCACACCTTTATAGTACATATCTGCCACCAGCAGATTCGGACCGCAGCAAGAAGCAGCATCACAATGACAGTTCACTGTCTGATTCAAAGGATGTTCCGCCGACCACTCATGGAATACGTCATCCAACTTTCGGTCACGAATGTTGCCAAACGCCGGGATGTCGGCAAAGTCGGTAACATACACGTTCCCGGTGAACATATTGACGTTGACGCGGTTACGACCGTCGGGGTCATTACGAACCGTTACTTTAGGTTCGCTATACAGGCGGTTGATCAACTCCCGATCCTGCTCTGCTGCACTACATGCGAAGAACGGAAGTGTACCAAACAGCATCCACATATCCTTGTCACGCACATCCAACAAACGATGAATTGCCGCTCTCATATGATCAAGGGACAGCACAGGCAGCGTCGAAGCAAAATTCGAATTATACATCGGATGCACTTCATGACGGACACAGCCCATCTCACGGATCAATTGATGTATGCCATCAAGCTTGTCATGGGTACGGAAATTGATCATGGACTCCGCAGAGATAAACATGCCTGCTTCACTGAGTTTTTGGGAATTTTCAATCATTTTCTCATACATCTTCACCGCAACTTCCCGCTTTACAGGTCTACCACTATTGGCAAACCCCACTTGGTGAAAGTCATCGGCATTTAGATAATTGAATGAGATATGCATAACGTCCAGATAAGGCAGAAGTTGCTCGTACCGACGGAAATCCAGCGTCAGATTGGAGTTGATCTGGGAACGAATTCCCCGTTCCTTGGCATATTTGAGGAGCGGAATAATCATTTCATCCACGGTTTTCTGGCTAAAGCTCGGCTCACCGCCCGTCAGACTGATCGTCTGCAGGTGCTCAACCTCATCCAGCCTTTTAAGCATCAAAGGCAGTGGAAGCGCAGGTGCTTCACGCATCGTTAACATATCTCCTACCGCACAATGCTCACAGCGCATATTGCACAGATGAGTTACGGTCATTTCTACACTGGTCAGCACATGGCGTCCATATGTACGCAAAGAGCCGATCGGATCCCAAGGATCATTAGTCGGCGATAAAGGCATCGGTTCTACCAATCCTGAGTTTAGCATGGTCATTGTTCTTCACCTTATTCCTTTTATTAACCTAAAAAGTTTTATTTACAACATACCCCGTCTTCATCTTTTTGGAGTTGTCTTTAATCATAGCACAATTTCCTGTACTCTGGCATGAGCCTGCTCTGTCCATTACATGACAAAAAACGCCCGCGTAATATCGGGCCGGCTTGGCCCTGATATTACGATATGAGCGTTGAACCGTTCTCCATTAGACGTTCAAAATAATTCGCTACTCGCTGAAGCTGGCGTAGCGTCTTCCACACCTTCAACACCTGTAATCATAACGGACAACGCTGTAGACAGATCGATCTCGTAGGGTGCACTTAATGTCTGTCCGTCTGCATCCTTGAGAACACGAATGCGTGGTCGTTGCGGAACGCGCGAATGGATGTCTGCAACAACCCCGATCTCCCCTGTACTTAGCGTTACGGAAATGCCTAAGGGATAAATGGCTACACAGTCACGGAATTTCTCCAGCATTCGCTGTTCATATAGTGTCCCTGAACCCGTATATAATACTTCCACAGCTTGATGTGGCAGCAAGGCTTGTTTATATACCCGATTGGTTGTCATCGCATCATACGAATCGGCAAGGGCTAACCATTTGGCATATTCATGAATTTCTTTGTCTTTCAGGCCAAATGGATAACCACTACCGTCAATCCGTTCATGGTGTTGTAATGCACAATGCGCAGCCAGGAGCGGTATACCCGGTTCGTCTTTGAGAATACGATGTCCATATGTAGTATGCTGCTGTATGATTTTAAATTCCTCATCACTCAGCCTGGAGGGCTTATGCAGAATTTCTGGGGCAATCTGTGTTTTTCCAATATCATGTAATAAGGCACCCAGACCAATCTCCATTAATTGCTGGCGGGTATAACCCGATGCCACTCCAAGAACCAGGGTGTATACACATACATTCAGAGAATGATTATACAAGTCAAAATCACTGGCGTTCATATCCATCAGCATAATCATTGCTTCCTTGTGACTGCCAATGTCCTCCAGTATCGTATTCATCAACCCGCTAAGTGCTTTACCGAAGTGAGGGATTCGGCTTTTTGTTTTGAGACCAGACATACTCTGAAACTGCTGTTTGATCTCGACCAGCGCTCTGCGCCGGGTCTCTTCCTGCAGCATATCCGGAATGATGATATCCTCTGTTGCTGCATCCGAAATATACACATATCCAATCCCCAGATCCTTCAGACGTCCAATCAACCGACTGGTCAGCTCCACTCCCTCACTGAGCAGAACCAAACCCTCTTCACTATAAATTCGTTTCCCCAGCTTCATGCCAGGCTGCAATAGGTTTATATGTACTAAACGCACAGCCTATCCTCTCCCGCTCCGTAGATGTAATTTCCACTAGCCGCCGCTTCAGCAGAAGGCAAGTACTTGTTAGATTTTATGCCAACGGGACCGCAGGCTGTCATCCAGCGCCCCTGGCCTTTTTAACTCCGTTTCGAGCAGATCACGTATGAATTCCGGAAGCCGATATGATGTATCCGTTCCAAGAGCAAGAGACGGATAACCTACGTTAAACGTAAACATGTCGAGTGTTCCTACCACATATTCTTGTTCATCACGCATCGGCTCGCCCTCTATATATATGGCACGGATTTTCTCGTACGGAGGCGAATGGGGATCATACTCCACATCCATTCCATCCATGCACAATGTTCCTAAAATCTCCCCGCGAAATCCAAACCCGATAATCGGCTTACGCGAAAACTCTGACAACAGGGACTGCTCCAGAGCCTCGCGAATCTGAATTCCATTCAAGCATATTGTACAGGCATTAATGGGAGATGGACATAGGGAATGTAACATTCCCTTTGTAATATTCCCATGGGGAAGATCTCCAAGAAGCTGCCCGGCGTTAACAAGGGACAACTGCGCCCCAGTGAACTGACGAACAGCCTGGGCAAGCAATGATGCAAACGGAGACTCATGATCGTAATCAATGGTCAGCGCCCTGTCCGTAATAACGGCTGTTTGACCAAGCGCACGCTCTGCTTCCGTTCGGTGGGTGTCTATAGCCAGCGATACGCTTTCTTCGAGCAACATGGTCTGGACCGGAACACAGCCGCTGCTCACCAGTGTAAGTCCCTTCGCTTCATTTTCCCGCTTCAGTACCACCTTACCGAGCCACTGACCAAACTTGCCTGCCGCTCCAAGCACCGTCTGCCCAATAACTAATGGTTCTTCCAGTACATGATGTGTATGTCCACCCAGAATGACATCAATGCCCTGGATCTGTTCGGCCAATCTGCGATCTGTGGAAAGCCCCAGATGGGACAAGATAACGACTACATCCACCTGAGGACGCAAAGCTTCAACTTGCTCACGCAGCGTCTTTACCGGGTCCAACACATCCCAACCCAACAATTCATAAAAGGCGGTAAAGGGTGCTGTAGCACCAAGCAGACCGATACGGAATGGCCCCTTCTCTAGAATGAGAGAGGATTTCATCCAGACTGGTGGCAGGCCTGTAGCCTGGTCCATCACATTTCCACATACAACAGGACACAGAAGTCCAGAGTATGACTGCGCCAGTTGTTCGGGTGTAAATGTTAGTCCTTCGTTGTTCCCGATCGTTATCGCATCATAACCGGTCAGGTTAATGACATCCACGTTGGCTGCCCCCAGGGTACCCTCTGTCTCAACTGCCATCCGATCCATATGATCTCCGATATCCACTACCAGAAATTCCTCAGCCTGTTCCCTCTCGTGTCTGATCATGGCGGCGATGGAGCTCATGGAGCCAAAATGACTATGGATGTCATTGGTGTGTAGAATCGTTAATGTTTGCGTCTTCTTGGTGCTCATCACACCGCCTCCCTCTTATTGTTATAACGTACATTCCTCTAATGGATAAGCATAACATTTTCCGAGTCGTTATGATATATTTATAGGGTTTAGAGATTAAAAAGAGGAGAGTTATTCCCATGAAATTAACAATTCAACTATTTGCAGGCATCGCTGAACGTCTGGGCACTTCCCTGCTTGAATATGAATATCCCGGAACGGATCCGACTCCTGTTCAATTAAAAGAAAAACTGGGTCTTGCTTACCCTGAAGCGGCTGATCAAATACGTATTTCTTTTCTGGCAGTAAACCAACAGTATGCTTCTGCCGATATTATAATCAAGGCCCAGGATGAACTCGCCTTAATTCCCCCTGTTTCGGGAGGAGATGGTACGAATTTGACTGGTGGCGAACATAGGTCTTCATATCCTGAACATCGCACCGATGACGGATTGTTCCTTATCACTCAGTCCCCCTTATCCGTGGAAGCTACAACGGCGCTCGTCATTACTGCCAATCATGGGGCAGCCCTTACCTTTGTTGGCACCACCCGTGAAATGACCGGACAGCAACGAACGGTTCATCTTGAATATGAGGCTTATGTACCTATGGCACTTTCTCAGATGGCAGCGATCGGTAGTGAAATCAATGAACGCTGGCCAGGCGTAAAATGTGCGATTAGCCACCGGATTGGGAAGGTAGACGTAGCAGAGATCAGCGTTGTTATTGCCGTTTCCTCTCCTCATCGCAGTGACTGTTACGATGCAAGCCGCTACGCGATCGAAAGACTCAAACAGAATGTCCCCATCTGGAAAAAAGAAATATGGGAAGATGGTTCCGAGTGGAAAGGTCATCAACTAGGACCATGGAACCCCATAGATAATTAAATAATTAGTCATTCGTCCTGTCAAACAAGCGAGAAAATTAGTAAATAAGTCGTTGTCAACCCATTTTTTTCTTGTTATTATTATGATATGTGTCGATATAAGTCGAGGAAAAGGTGGTTTATACGTGAGAGTGCATGTTACTGATCTTAAACCTGGCGACCTGTTAAAAGATGATGTGTACAACAGTTCGGGTCTCCACATGCTGATGAAAGGTTCCACACTCAGCGACGATGATATTACTAAACTGCTGCAGCACGGAATCGATTACGCAGATGTAGAGCATACAACATCTGACCTACACTCTGATGCACAAACCTTACCTTCCGATCAAACCCGTCTGTTAACTAACCTGTTTAACGATACGATCAAAGGTACAGAATCTCTGTTTGGACAAGCGATGGAGAAGGGTTTTATTGATGAGACTCAGGTCGATGAGATTTTGATAACCCTTACGGGACAGCTTGAAAAACAAAAGGATGTTGTCTCCTTGCTGCTGATGCTTGACGGTGATAACGACTATACTTACAACCATTCCTTACAAGTCGGAATGCTTGCTTTTTATATCGCCGGCTGGATGGGCTATAACCCTGAGGAGTGTCTGACCGTAGCCAAAGCAGGATATCTTCACGATATCGGTAAGTCCAAGATTCCTTCTGAAATGTTACATAAGCCAGGCAAGTTAACGCCCGAGGAATTCGAAGAAATGAAGAAACATACGTTATATGGTTATGAGATTGTCAAAGAGTCCACTCAGGACGAGATCCTTGCAACCGTTGCCCTCCAGCATCATGAGCGCGAGGATGGAAGTGGCTACCCTTACGGACTGAAAGGCGAGGAGATTCATCCATATGCCCGTATAACGGCTGTAGCCGATGTATACAGCGCCATGACGACCAATCGGGTGTATCAGACTAAGCAAGAGCTCATCTCCGTGCTATGCGAATTGTACAGCCTCAGCTTCGGTCAGTTGAACGCTGAAGCCACACAGGAACTTATCAAACATATGCTACCCAATTTTATTGGCAAAAGGGTTCTGCTCACGAGCGGCGAAACCGGTCTGATTATCTTGAATAACCCTGCGGATTACTTCCGCCCCCTCGTTCAGACCTCTACAGCCTTCATTGATTTAGCGAAGGAAAGAGATATAGCTATCGTTGAAATTTATATCCAATAAGCATAAGAATTCAGGTATGTCCAGCAGCAGTTAGAGTAAGCCAATTTCAAGAGAACATCCTACAACGTTTTGTATGTACGCGAAAAAAAAGGGAGCCGCTAAGGCTTCCCTTTTTGTATTCAATTTTGTTCATATCAAATTAAACGCAGAAGGCTTTTGTGATGATAACCAACAGAATGAACAGTACCAGAATTGCACCTGTCGATGTGAATGGGTTGTAGCCGATACCGCCTACGTTGCCACCACAGCCATATCCTACCTCGCTCATTTGATTGCCTCCTCTTCATCAGGTATACCCTAACATATGACATTTGCGTTTGGAGGAACCGGGCAAACTGGCAACATTCAATAAATGGTTGTCTGCCTGCTTTTGCCTGAAAATCAAGCTTCATGCTTACTCCTTATCCGTTAGTTGACCTGAGGAATTGGAAGAGACCTTGATCCCCTTCTCCTTCCGATGCATGATGACAAGCAATCTCCAAAAATCATAACTGCCTGTATCGTTCAATATAAACGGTTGGTAATAATGATAAGCTTCCTCAGCCCAAGACGGACAAGCCATGCTGGAGTTGTTTTTCTGTTTCTGGATCCATGCCGACTGGGCCTCAACTGTCTTCTCGATTTCTGTTAACCTCTTTCTTTCCTCCATCGTCATTGGCGTCTCCTCCTGCCCTTCAACCGTTGAACTGTATTCAGATTGCAAATAGACTCTTGGATCAACAACACCATTCTCACTAGCCGTTAATCCATACGAAGGGGTGCTGGTTTTACGTATCTCATAATGCACATGCGGACCCGTACTTTCACCTGTGCTCCCCTGGTTACCAAGAAGCTGTCCTTGTTTCACTTGCTGTCCAACTTTTACTGCAATTCGGGAAAGGTGAGCATAACAATGCAAGTAGCCCCTATGATCCTGTACCGCCACCGTAAGCCCGTAGCCGCCGAATCCTGAGCCTGTAGCACCTTCCGCAGCAAAGCGTACAGTCCCGTCCATAAATGCATGTATGGGCCCATTCCATGGCTCTGTGACGAGATCGATTCCGCGATGAAATGTCTGACCACCAGAAATAGGATGAATACGGTAGCCAAATGAACTTGTAATCCGATATCCCTTAAACGGATTTATGCTCATGTATACACATCCTTTTCTATCATTAGATGCTTAAATCTAGTAAATGGCTTGTGCTATTGATCCTATTTTATTACAAATAAACCTAGGATAGAGCATTCAAGTGTGTTTCTACTGCAATAAAAAAAGATCGAGGGATAAACTCCCTCGATCTTTCTTGATGCTGTATATAGATTACGCGAAACTGATTCGGCATAAATTCGGCACAATCAGAATCGACGTTTTCGAAACGGGCTATGGCAGCTGGATTAACCGATACTGCCTTCCATTTCGAATTTAATCAATCTGTTCATCTCTACCGCATATTCCATCGGCAGTTCCTTCGTGAACGGTTCAATAAAGCCCATGATGATCATCTGTGTTGCTTCTGCATCAGTCAAACCACGGCTCATCAGGTAGAAGAGTTGATCCTCGGACACTTTGGATACCGTAGCCTCATGCTCAAGCATAATGTTATCATTCATGATTTCATTGTAAGGAATCGTATCGGATGTGGACTCATTATCCAGAATGAGTGTATCACATTTGATATTGGATTTTGCACCTTCCGCTTGGCGACCAAAGGAAGCCAGACCACGATAGGTTACTTTACCACCATGTTTACTGATCGACTTGGATACAATCGTTGATGTTGTATCTGGAGCCAAGTGAATCATTTTCGCGCCTGCATCCTGATGCTGATTTTTACCAGCTACAGCGATGGACAGAACCGAACCTTTAGCTCCGCGGCCTTTCAGTACAACTGCTGGATATTTCATCGTCAGTTTGGAACCGATGTTGCCATCGACCCATTCCATCGTTGCATTTTCTTCAGCAACGGCACGTTTCGTAACCAGGTTGTAGATGTTTGGTGCCCAGTTTTGAATCGTTGTGTAACGAACACGGGCATTTTTCTTACAGATGATCTCAACAACCGCACTGTGCAGTGAGTTTGTGCTGTAGATTGGAGCTGTACAGCCCTCAACATAGTGAACGAAGCTGTCTTCGTCCGCAATGATGAGTGTACGCTCGAATTGTCCCATATTTTCGGAGTTAATCCGGAAATAGGCTTGCAGAGGCACTTCACATTTTACGCCTTTAGGTACGTAGATGAAGCTTCCTCCGGACCATACGGCACTGTTCAATGCAGCAAATTTGTTATCTGCTGGTGGAATAACCGTTGCGAAATATTCACGCAGGATTTCCGGATGCTCTCTAAGTGCAGTATCCGTATCCATGAAGATTACGCCCTGATCTTCCAATTCTTTTTGCATGTTGTGGTATACAACCTCGGACTCATACTGAGCCGATACACCTGCGAGGAATTTTTGCTCCGCTTCTGGGATACCCAGTTTATCAAAAGTTTCCTTGATTTCGGAAGGTACCTCTTCCCATGTTTTTCCTTGTTTTTCAGAAGGACGAACATAGTACTGAATATCGTTGAAATCCAATCCGTCGAGATCTCCGCCCCATTTAGGCATCGGCATTTTTTCAAATTGTTTCAGGGATTTCAGACGGAATTCCAACATCCATTCCGGTTCATTCTTAATTTTGGAAATCTCGGTAACGACTTCTGCAGTTAGACCTTTACCGGTTTGAAAGATGGATTTGTGTTCGTCACGAAAACCATATTTATACTCTTCCATTTCTGGTGCTTTTTTAGCCATCTTGCTCTACCTCCCTATCGTTATTGTACATTGTCCTCTTCGTCAATTCCTTTGCGTAATGCATTCCAGGCCAGCGTGGCACATTTAATGCGAGCAGGGAACTTGTTCACACCGGATAGGGCTTCGAGATCTTCATAATCGTCGAAATCGACTTCTTCCCCTTTCATCAGTGAGGAAAAACGGTTAGCCATGTCGAGTGCCTGATCCATCGTTTTGCCTTTGACTGCCTCAGTCATCATCGATGCCGAGGACATGCTGATGGAACAACCTTCCCCCGTATACTTGGCTTCCTGAACGATTCCGTCTTTCAGCAAAAGCTGCAGTGAAATCCGGTCGCCGCACGTTGGATTGTTCAAATTCACCGTGACAGCTTCATTATCAAACGTTCCGCGGTTCCGCGGGTTTTTGTAGTGGTCCATTATGACACGCCGGTACAGATCATCAAGTTGCATCGCCAAAATACTCCTTTGTCTGGATTAAGGCGCTGACAAGCCGGTCCACATCTTGTTCGTTATTGTACAGATAGAAACTGGCACGAGCTGTTGAACTGACTTCCAGCCAGCGCATCAGCGGTTGGCAGCAGTGGTGTCCGGCGCGAATGGCTACGCCACTCGCATCCAGCACAGTTGCCACATCATGCGGGTGTACATCACCTAGGTTAAATGTAACCACTCCGACATGACGCTTGGCTGGTCCATAAATGGTCAGTCCGTCAATCTCGGCCATACGTTCCGTTGCATAAGCTGCCAGCACACTTTCATGATGAGCAATCTCATCCATGCCAATCTGCTCCAGGAAATCAATAGCTGCACCCAATCCTACCGCACCTGCGATAATCGGAGTTCCGCCTTCGAATTTCCAAGGAAGCTCTTTCCAATTGGATTCGTAGAGACCCACATCATCAATCATTTCACCGCCGAACTCAACCGGCTCCATGGACTCCAGCAGCGCCTTTTTGCCGTAAAGTGCACCGATCCCGGTTGGTCCGCACATTTTATGGCCGGATAATGCGTAGAAATCACAGTCGAGATCCTGCACATCCACCTTCATATGCGGCGTGCTCTGTGCGCCATCCACAACGATGACAGCACCTTTGCGGTGTGCAATTTCAGCGATTTGTTTTACCGGATGAACAACACCCATAACATTGGATACATAGGCGATTGCTACAATTTTGGTATTGTTCGTAACCGTCTTCTCCACATCAGCCAAATCGATGTTGCCATCCGGCTGAAGCGGAATGTATTTCAATGTTGCTCCTGTTTCCTTGGCAACCTGCTGCCATGGAATCAGATTGCTATGGTGTTCCATCTGCGTAATAACAATTTCATCGCCTTCTTTGCAGACTGCGCGTCCGTAGGACGAAGCTACCAAATTCAAAGCTGTCGTTGTCCCACGTGTGAAAATAATCTCCTGTGTGCGCCGTGCGTTGATAAACTTGGCAACCTTCTCACGTGCGCCTTCATAAGCATCCGTTGCACGGCTTCCAAGCGTATGAACGCCACGATGCACATTGGAGTTCTCATATTCATAATAATGTTTAATCGCTTCGATTACAGCCAGCGGCTTCTGGGAAGTCGCTGCGTTATCTAGGTATACGAGCGGGTGTCCGTTGATTTCCTGGTGGAGGATCGGGAACTGCTCGCGGATAGCCGGGTTCATTGTCCCAGTTTCCGTTCGATGAGAGACTGCAATTGGGTACGCAGTGCTTCCAAAGGAATATCCGCCACCACCGGAGCCAGGAAGCCGTAAATGATCAGGCGTTCCGCATCCGTACGGTTAATCCCGCGCGACATCAAGTAATGAATCTGCTCCACATTAACTTGACCTACAGAAGCCGCGTGACCTGCTGTTACATCATCCTCATCAATGAGAAGGATTGGGTTGGCGTCTCCACGTGCTTTCGGGCTCAGCATCAGGACTTTCTCTGTTTGCTGACCATCCGCTTTGGTAGCGCCTTTCTCAATCTTCGTAATTCCGTTAATGATTGCAGAAGCCTCTTCACGCATAACTGCACGAGTAATCATCTGGCTTGGCGTGTTTTTGCCAAAGTGACGAGCTTCTGTAGTGTAGTTCAGTTTCTGGGAACCGGAACCTACTGCAATCACTTTGGAATCGGAGCTTGAGCCGTTTCCTTTAAGAACTGTCATCGTGTTGCTTGCAGTATCACCGTTGTTCATCTCACCAACGATCCACTCAATCGAACCATCGTTCTCCACTACGGCACGGCGGAAAGATACGTCAGTAACACTTGTGCTCAGTTGGTGAACTGATGCGAAGCGGACTTTGGCACCAGCTTTCACGAATACTTCCACAACACCATTATGGAATACAGGTGAGGACAGTTCGCCAGATACATAGTTATCCACATAGGTAACGGAGCTGTTGGACTCAGCAACGACAAGCACGTGCGGTGCAAATGTTGCAGTAGCATCATCTGTGAGCAGTACCGCTTGCAGCGGAACTTCAATCTCTACGTTTTTCGGAACATAGAGGAATACCCCGCCGTTCCAAAGTGCTGCATGCAGTGCAGCAAGGGAATGCTCATCTGCTTTTACAGCCGTATTCAGATATGGTTTTACCAAATCGCTGTGTTCGCGAGCTGCTGTAGCCAGATCTGTGAAGATAACTCCTTTTGCTGCAAGATCAGCAGATAACTTGGAATATACCGTACCGGAATTGCGCTGGATAACCAGACTGCCTTCCGCTTGGTCCTTAACCAGATCTTTGATGGAAGCTGGTACTTCCTCAAGGGAAGCAATCGCTTCACTAGCTTTGTATGTGCCGTACTCGCTGACATTCCAGCGTTCGATTTTTTGTTTTTCCAGTTTGGGAAGCGCAAGCCCACTTGCAAGCTTAAGGGCTTCGAGCCGCTGCTCGGTCAACCAGCCGGGTTCATTGTTGCTTTCCGACAAGGCGCGAAGCGCTTCAGATTCAACCGGAAGAATTGTTTGTGTAGTCATTGATTATCCTCCTCCGTTTTGTCTTTACGCTTCTTGACCTACAGTTTCGTCTGTGATTCCCAGCTCTTCCTTAACCCAGTCATAACCTTCAGCTTCCAGACGGTGAGCCAGTTCAGGTCCGCCGGACTTCACGATACGACCTTGCATCATTACGTGTACATAGTCAGGTGTAATGTAGTTCAACAGGCGTTGGTAGTGAGTGATGATCAGGAATCCGCGATCTTCGCTCTTCATTGCGTTTACACCGTTTGCCACGATTTTCAGAGCATCGATATCCAGACCGGAGTCAATTTCATCGAGTACTACAATTTTTGGATCAAGCAGCATCATTTGCAGAATCTCGTTCCGTTTTTTCTCACCACCGGAGAAACCTTCATTCAGGTAACGGTGAGCAAACTCAGGATTCATGTCGAGTTCTTTCATTTTACCTTCCATTTGGCGAATGAACTTGATCAGGGAGATCTCGTTACCTTCACCACGACGTGCGTTGATTGCGCTACGCAGGAAGTCAGAATTCGTTACACCAGCAATTTCACTCGGGTATTGCATAGCCAGGAACAGACCTGCACGAGCGCGCTCGTCTACAGCCATATCCAGTACATCTTCACCATCAAGTGTAATCGTACCGTCTGTTACTTCATATTTAGGGTGCCCCATAAGTGCAGAAGCCAGTGTTGATTTACCTGTTCCGTTCGGACCCATGATGGCGTGGATTTCTCCACCTTTCATTTCCAGGTTGATGCCTTTCAGGATTTCCTTACCTTCGATCGTCGCTTTCAGACCTTCAATGACGAAATTCGTAGCCATGTGTATTGTTTCCCTCCATTGATTAAATTGATGTTTGCTGTCGAAAACGAAAAAGCGCCTATTAATTATCTGAACAGGGCTTCCCCTGAATTTCTCCTGTACTCCAATCTTCAAAGCAAGAATCACTTTAGAATAATTCTAAACTGATTCTCAATGATTATCAAGTCATTTCCTAACAACTCTTGTCCCTTACAGGAAACATTATTCTATCTGATTCTATAATAAAAGCCAGATTGAATCAAATGACAAAACTTCTTCGTCATAAATAGACAGTGAGAAAAATCACAGGGATTCAACCTTTTATCCAATCTGCTCCTCTCAACCGAAAAAAGGACCTATCCATATCATGGACAAGTCCTTCCGATAAATAACATTACATTTTGAGCGTCTCGTTAATCTTCTGTACCTGTTCGTCAAAATCCGCAACGTCCACCACCGGCGTCATTTCGCGCGGCACCGGACCATTCGGAATGGAAATCCAAGAACGGCATCCGTTGTATTCAGGTAATACAGGAATCTCCATCGGTTCCTTCAAACGGTACACTCGGAGTATCAATACGTGGAGCGGATCTTTGCGTTTCCACTTTAGGCGGTCTTCGGCAAAATCCGCAGTCCACATATGAAAGTCAAGAAGTCGATCCAGCATCTCCTGATCTCTGATCTCCAAATCCTGTGTCACTTCAGCATATGCTGTGAGACGGATCGTCGAAGCTTCAGGCACCCAGTCGGCCAGTGATTCCTCAACATAGAAATGATCAGAGGACTTTATCAGTTCTTTACGCTGATGTTCATAAGTCGGATACAGATAAAACGCTGGACTTTTCAACTCAAAACGTCGGGTTTCCTCCACAATCCCCCCCTTGCGCATCACCATAATCTGGCGACCCGTTTCCAGTGCTTTGATTGCGGAGGCCCATTCTTTTAATGCTGGTATCGTTGTGCCTATCATAAAGCTCTCCTCCCCAAGTCAGTCTTGTCAGCAGTATAGACGCTGGGCGCTGTCCTGACAACGTGAAAGTTAGGTTAGAGTAACTGTATGGTCTATAAGGCAACAAACTCGGTAAGCGATGGTGGAATTAGCCCAAGAAAGAGCGAAGCATCCACATATGTTTCTCCAGATCAGCCTTGAAGCCTGTCAGCATATCAGATGTTGGTTGGTCTTCCGCAGCGTCTGCCACTTCAATACCTTCCTGGTACTCGTTCGACAATGTAGCAAAATCCTCGATCAGATTCTGTACCATTGTATTGGCATCTTCGCCACCAGCAGCCTCTTGAATAGAAGACAGCTCAAGATATTCTTTCATTGTAGCTGCAGGGCTGCCTTTGAGCGTAAGAATACGTTCAGCAATTTCATCCATTTGTACAGTCACTTCATTGTAGAATTCTTCGAATTTCACGTGCAGTGTGAAAAAGTTAGGTCCTTTTACATACCAGTGATAGTTATGGATTTTAACATACAGGACGTTCAGGTTCGCCACCTGACGATTAAGTACTTGTTCCACCGATTTTGCTTGATTTGTTTTGTTTTTTGTAGCCATCTTAATCCCATCCTTTTATTATAAGATTAGTCTGACATTCACTATAAGCAGGTTATCCTGCTGTAAATGACAGAGATTTAACATTTCGGCACCACCAAGTGGTGGGGAGCCTTGTCGGCGGTATTTCTGTCAACCGTCCGGCCTATTTGTTTTTACCCGTACACCGGAAGTTCGAAACAAGTCCGGTATAGGCTGTCTCAAAAAAAGGGTACAAAAGCACAGTTATTTCCGATATACTGACATATACCAAGCAAAGAAGTGGGTTTTCCTGTTTCTTCATATATATGGAGGTGGCATTCTTGTCCCAATATCGCCCTTTAACACCCCAGGATGCAATCGAACTGGCCAAAACATTACCGGGTCCGTTTGCGGCAGATGCGAATCTGGAATGTCGTGAGATCGGTGACGGCAATCTGAATTTGGTCTTCCATATCACGGATCAGAACTCCGATAAAAGTATCATTATCAAACAGGCTCTTCCTTATGCGAAAGTGGTCGGAGAATCATGGCCACTGTCTCTGGTACGTGCCAGAATTGAACGGGAAATCCTGCAGGAAGAGTATCGTCTATGTCCGGGAATGGTGCCGGAAGTGTACCATTATGATGATGATCTCGCTTTAACTGTAATGGAAGATTTGAGCGATCATGTGATTATGCGCAAAGGCCTTATCGATGGCGGAACATATCCTCTTTTTGCACAACATATCGGGGAGTTCATGGCAAGAACATTGTTTTTCACGTCAGATCTTGGCATGAACCAGCAACTAAAAAAAGAGAAACAGGGCAGATTCGTCAATCCGGATCAATGTAAAATAACCGAAGATCTGATCTTTGATGAACCGTATCGCATTGCGGAGAAAAATAATTATGAGACTTCTATTGAAGATGAGGCGGAAGCACTTCGTACAGATGGAGAACTTCATCTTGAAGTAGCTTTACTGCGTGAGAAATTTCTCACCCATGGACAAGCCCTGCTTCATGGTGACTTGCACACAGGCAGTATTTTTGTCACACCTGAATCCACGAAAGTTATTGATCCCGAATTTGCCTATTTCGGTCCAATGGGGTTTGATGTAGGAGCCGTGCTTGCCAATCTGCTACTCCACTACGCCTCGCTGCCCGGTCGAATTCAGGATCAGACGGCTCTTCGTGAGCGTGAAACGATTTTGCTGGATATGGTTCGTGACGTATGGACTGAATTCGAATCCCGCTTCCGTGGTCTGTGGACTTCCGACCTGGTAGATCCTATGGCTAAAGCGCCTGGATACGAAGATCTTTATGTACAACAATTATTCAGAGATTCTGCTGGCTTTGCCGGCGCGAAAATGGTCCGCCGTATCGTTGGACTTGCGCATGTCGCAGATATCGATACGATTGAAGATGCAACACAACGTGAACGTGCTCAGCGCAAAGCGCTGGCGATTGGTAAAGCACTCATTAAGCGTAATCGCAATCTGAATACCATTGGTGAACTTCTAGATACAGTAGCTACTGCGGTTACTTCTATTAAAGCCTAACTCAAACAATGCATACGGCTTAACTCAAGGAACGGAGGAACATCCATGACAACCCCTGAACATCAGCCTCTGTCCTCCCTTATATGGAAACAGGACAAGCTTGAAATGCTTGACCAGCGTCTGCTGCCTGAAACGATTCTGATGTTGAAACTGTACACGCCCGAGGAGGTATGGGAATCCATCCACTCGATGAAAGTACGCGGTGCTCCGGCGATCGGGATTGCTGCTGCATTCGGCGTGGTGCTCGGTGCCAAGGCATACGACGGACTTGCCGTACAAGGCTGGCTGGATCACGTAAAATCCATCTGTGCTAATCTTGCCACTTCCCGTCCAACGGCTGTGAACCTGTTCTGGGCGCTGGATCGCATGATGCAAAAAGCCAGTGACCTCGCTGAATCCGGTGCAAACATTGAAGATAGCAATGCAGCTCTTGAAGCGGAAGCTCTCTTGATTCAGAAAGAAGACGAAGAAGTGTGCCGCCTTATCGGTGAAAATGCTCTTCCTTTGTTCGCAGACGGTATGGGTGTACTCACACACTGTAATGCAGGCGGTCTTGCAACCGCGAAATACGGAACGGCGACTGCACCGATGTACCTCGCTCACGAGCGCGGCATCAACCTGAAAGTATTCGCAGACGAAACGCGTCCTGTCCTTCAGGGTGCACGCCTTACGGCCTTCGAGCTCCAGCAAGCCGGTATTGACGTTACTCTGATCTGCGACAACATGGCTGGCATGGTTATGTCAAAGGGCTGGATTCAGGCCGTTATCGTGGGTACAGACCGCGTCGCTGCCAATGGGGATGTAGCCAACAAAATCGGAACTTACAGCGTAGCGGTCCTTGCCAAAGCACACAACATTCCATTCTACGTAGCCAGCCCGCTGTCCACCATTGACCTGTCTACACCATCCGGAGATCTCATTCCGATTGAGGAACGTACTGCGGAGGAAGTAACCGAAGGATTTGGCAAACGTACGGCACCGCAAGGTGTAAAAGTATTCAACCCGGCGTTTGACGTCACTCCTAACGAATATGTAACGGCCATTATTACGGAAAAAGGCGTTGTTAGCGCTCCTTTCAAAGAGAATCTGGCTGCCTTGTTCGCCAAAGATGAAGCTTAATTAGTGGAAGCATGGTTTATCGTTTGATATAGGATTCTTACATGTAGAGCAAAGAGAGGGGCTTCCCAGTAGGGGAGCCCTTTTTTCATCGTTGATTATTCAGGGATTAGATCATCTTCAGCAATGCTTCTACACCCGTCATGCCAACCGTTATGCCCATAGCTTCGGCTTCCGTTGTCACCGACTCCATAGGTGCATGCAGCAGCTGTTCCAATGTGCGCACGCCAACCGCCCGAGCTGCAATAATTTTGCGATCCCCAAGCTTCTCATTAAGTAACCCCACATCGAGTGCCCCGCACATGATATATCCTTTCGATGTATTAATCGTCAGTAATGTCGTCTTCGGCAGCTTTACCTCTACCCCAACCAAGACATGTTCTCCAACCACAATCGGCTCCATCGTCACCATAATTTTCCGATACACCTCCTCTTCCCCAGGTCACGATAATTGTATGCCTCATTCTGGATAGCCGTGTGGACACCTGCGGAGAAGGATTGGAAATGCATATGGTATTAATTGAAAATCGCCAAGTCGCCTGCTCATTTTCTATGTCTCCAGCACTATGATTATGGCCTTTTTAATGATATAGTGTATTGAAGCATGTTTTTTTTGCTGACATATCTTTTAACGGGGCTGGGATGAATGAAAGAAACCTTATCCAACGAAGAAGAAATCGGCTTTTTATTTAATGTCGATATTCTTATTAAGAGCCGCTCGAATGCATTGGCACTGCAGTCCCTGTTGGAGTTCATTAACAAAGAGGAACAAATTGCGGACTTCCGGATTCAATCCGGCATAGAGCTTGGCAAAATTATTGAAGTGACACTGCAGTCCAAAAAGGACTCCTTCGCCTTTCTTCATAAAGAAAGAAAAAAATCACAATCCAATGCAAGACAGAAGAGCTCTACACCAAATCAAGCGACGGCTTCAACCGTTCCAGTCAAACCACAAAGTGAGATTGAAACACCCGCTTCCCAGAAAAAATCCGAAGCATCCAACACTACCAACGGAAATTCATTCGATGTGTGGATTGATACCCTCATTAAAGAAAACCGTCTTACACGGATCGTTGTGAACAACAAGAACGGCAGGCATCAGAGCATTCCATGCCGAATATTGAATTTTGATCGGGATAACAGTATTGTAAGCGTCTATCATGTGGACGAAAAACAGGTGTATACGTTCCGAACCAATGAAATCGATGAGTTTCTTTAACTCAATGAGCATTCAAACGAAAAGCAACTTACGGGGGAATTTCTTAACATTTCCCAGGCAAGTTGCTTTTTTAGGTGTTCATTCACGTAACAATGAGCTGGTACAACGTTAGTTATCCTTAACTACGCCCAGCTATTGTAAATCATCATGAGGGATCTTTTCCCCGCTGCCATACGTCTATTGCTAATAACAACCATCCGACAATAAAGGCTACCCCGCCGATTGGCGTAATGGCTCCCAATATTTTAATACCTGAAATACTCAGTACATACAGACTGCCCGAGAATATGATAATTCCGATAAACAGCAGACGTGCTGCCCACTTGAGCTTGGTAGAAGGTCCAAGCTGACCCGCTGTAAGACCAATGATCAGCAGTCCGATTGCATGTATCATGTGATACTGCACTCCGGTTTCATACACGGCTATGGCGTCTGCACCAATTTTTTCCTTGAGCATGTGTGCACCAAACGCACCAATAGCTACAGAAAGCATTGTCAGTACAGCACCAAGCATCATCCATTTCCTTTGCATTTGCCTACTCTCCCTTAATTCATCTCTCATCTAATATTTTAGCGAATCCTTGCAGTGTTTACCAGCCAGCTACGATGCCAAGGCATTTTATATGTCTGGTTATATATACTTTGCTTCGCTTTTGCCTCAAAATCGACGAAAACTGGCGTTAAACCTTGATTTTTATCGATTTTTATGGAAAAGTAAAAAGGAATGCCTTCATTCTCTTGATGAGAATCACAACACCCGGATTAGGTTAATTAAACTCATGACCACGATTTAGGGAGGGATAAACCATTTATGGATAATAAAAATAACCAGAATAACCATCATCCTTATCCATCCGGTTCAAGTACGGATTATTCAGATCCCAATCATGATAGCCTGTTTACACCTTACCCCTCCACCCTGGAAGACCCATCTATCAGTCGATTGAAACATTCGGGGCCTGGTATTGCAAGTTTTGTGATTGGATTGGTCTCGATCATTGGTTACATGCTGACTTTAGTTATTGCCACGATGGCTATCAACAGTACCATTGGCGTCGTGACCACACCGATCCAAGTGGAAGAGATTGCATTACATCCAGCAGTTGTTCTGGCTTCTCTGGCTGTTCTGGTATGTCTGATTCTTAATCTGGCCGGACTCATTCTCGGTGTGATCGGGCTCATTCTCAAAAATCGCAAAAAAGTCTTTGCTATCATCGGAACCATTCTCAGCGGAGTCATGATTCTGGCGTTTGCAGGCCTTATAATCGCAGGGATCTATATGATGTAAAAGCTTAATCCGATCAGATTCATTTCTCAAAAAAGTGATAATGAAATAACACTGATCCATCTTATCTTGATCTACTTGATCTATTCTATTGCCAAATTTTCGTATCCAAAGGAGATTGACATGTCAAGAATCAAAATTTTCACGGACAGCACAAGTGATCTGGCCCCAGCATGGATCCAACAGCACGATATCGGTATCATCCCTTTATATGTCGTGTTCGGTGAGGAATCACTGAAGGACGGTGCTGAAATTAAGCCGGAGCAGCTCTATGAACGTGTAAGCAGGGATGGGCGTTTGCCCAAAACGGCAGCACCTTCACCTGCTGATTTCATGACGGCATTTCAACCTTACATAGAACAAGGGTATGATATCTTATATATCAGCTTGTCCTCTGAACTTTCGTCAACCTACCAAAATGCAAGATTGGCCAGTTCCGAATTTCCGGAAGGTCGCATCTCTGTCGTGGATTCTCTGAATCTTTCTTCCGGCATTGGCCTAATGGTCATGAAGGCAGTCCATGCAGCAGAAAAAGGGCAGAGCCTGAAGGAAATTACACGTCTCGTTGAAGCGATCAAACCGAATGTACGAACGGAGTTTGTCATCGATACGTTGGAGTATCTGTACAAAGGTGGACGCTGCTCTGGCATGCAAAACCTAATTGGCAGTCTTCTGAAAATTCGCCCCGTCATTCGGGTAGCCGATGGCAAGATGTCTCCTGCGTACAAAGTCCGTGGCAAACGGGAAAAGGCGCTGGAACAAATGCTGCAAAACACACTTAGCCATAAGGAACAGATCGACCGCGATCTCGTTATCGTTGTGCATACCATGGCTGAGGAAGACGCGCTTGATCTGCAAAAGTCTCTGCAGGAGCAAACTGGAGCACGAGTGGAATTGACTACGGCTGGTTGCGTTATATGTAGTCATTGTGGTCCGAAAACGATCGGTATCATTTACAATACGGTTTTATAAAAGGCCTCTAATCACACAGCATGTTTTCTTTATGATTAGAATCATACCTACTGAAACATCAAAGATCAACAAAAAGGGCATCCCAGGCTATCGTAGCTCAGGATGCCCTTTTTCTATTGTAACCATCTAACCTTAATAACTTTTTGTTTTCAGGTCATTCAAACTTTTAAACGCATATCCTTGCTTTCGTGCCTCATCAATAATGGAGGCTAGCGCTTCCGTGTTATCCTTCGACACAGAGTGAAGCAGAATGACTGCTCCCGGATGCAGTTGTTTCAGGACTTGCTGACGTGCATATTCTGTCCCTCGTTGCACTTTGGTATCCCAATCTTTATAGGCAACAGACCAAAACACATTAACATAACCTTGGGCGTGGCTCTCTGCAAGCGTCCGGTTGTTGAAAATGCCACGTGGTGGCCGCAAAAAGGTCGCTTGCTGTCCAGTCAACCGATTGACCTCAGACCGTACCTGATCGAGCTCTGTTCTTAATTTCTCATTGGAAACTCGGGTCATATCGGGATGACTCCAGGAGTGGTTACCTACAATATGTCCTTCTGCCGCCATTCGCTTCACGAGCTCAGGCTGGTCTTTCAAATAATGTCCGGTGACAAAAAAAGCAGCTGGCACTTTCTTGTCGCGCAGAACATCCAGTATGGCTGGCGTAAACCCATTTTCATAACCATTATCAAACGTAAGATACAGCTCTTTCTGTTTCGTATCCCCCAGGAAGATGGCATCGTTATGCTGCAATATCTCCTTAAATCCTTCCTGATCAATGGAAGGCAACTGACCATTTTGGCTTTTTTTGAAGCCAAAGTGATAAGCTCCATTTATTGGCGATGCTTCAGTATGTGCCGGTAATATACCGAAAGTCAATATAGCCAGCAGCATGTAAAGAACCATTCGCTTCATTGCTATCCGCTCCTGTTCCTGAAAAATTCGGTTTGTCGTTTCATAGCACGAACACCTTCAGGTAATATGCCACAGGAACAGCTAATGTATGTAAATTTTAAGCACAGATCGCTTCACATACATACACCAATGGGGCCCCACTTCTTATTTCTTCGTTCAAAACCGTTTATTGTCTCGCTCGGGATGATGAAACAATTCAAGTAATGTCTGAGGTTTCCCACTGGAAGCCAGCCATTCTCTAACCATTTCTATGGCACGTGTCTGACCGTCACCACTATCCCGCCAGGTAAGCAGCTCGATTACTTTAATAATCAGGGCAGACATATTATGGTTATCATGTTCAGAGCGATCTGCGCGCAATTTATGATATAAAGCCTCCTGCTCCCAATCAAGCAAAATCTCGTCACCAATAGTAGGCTTCATCAAGGTGTATGCCCTGCCACATCCTGAACAGCGAACCGCACTGACCTGCTCTTGAGCAAAGTTTGCACGAATATCTTCATCGCAATCCGCGCACTGGAAATAAACCTGTATGTTGTGTATGTTATTGTTCATGTTGGTCTTCCTCCTGCTATGTATGTACTAAATCTATACCCGAATTGTCGTTGCTTCACGCTAAATTCCGCCAAATTCAGAAGGTGCTATAATCTTGTAAATATGTTAAAATATTATACATATCATAACTAGGAAGAGGCGGATATTCATGTCAAAAGAAGAGCGTAACATTACCTGGCAGCAATCCAGCTTGAACAGGCAGGACAGGGAGAAGCATAACGGTCATCGCAGTCGTGCCTTATGGTTTACCGGCTTATCCGGTGCAGGAAAATCCTCGCTTGCATTTGCCCTGGAGCAGTACCTGTATGAAAAAGGGGTTCATTGTTACGTACTGGATGGGGATAACGTACGTCATGGACTGAATCGGGATCTTGGGTTCACGGCCGAGGATCGGCAAGAAAATCTGCGCCGGATTGGTGAAGTATCCAAGCTGATGGTAGATGCCGGGTTATTTGTTCTTTCCGCCTTTATCTCGCCAGATGCACAAGACCGGAGTATGGTTAGACAGTTGTTTGAAGCGAATGATTTCATTGAAATTTATGTTCGTTGTTCGATCGAAGAGTGCGAACGACGTGATCCAAAAGGACTTTACAAAAAGGCCCGCAGCGGTGCCATTCCACATTTCACCGGGATTTCGGCCCCTTATGATATTCCAGAAGATCCTACACTGATTATTGATACCGAAGAGCTATCCATCGAAGAGGCCGTGCAAGAAATTGTGCAGCATCTAGAACGTGTGGGTGCTTTTCAGCTGACGAAGCCTGTTAGCGATGCTATCGTTCACTAAATGAAGATGGCAATCATATTGAATTACTTCCCTACTACATATACATCAAAGGCGCTGCCTCCAAAGGCGCGCCTTTTTGCTTTGTTCATTTCCGGATTTTACCGAGAGCTTCATTGCCCCACGACACCCGCCTGCATATTCAACAGTTTGCTGAACGTGCCCACCGGATCAGTAGACAATTGCTGATAACCCCCTTGTTGGATAACCCGGCCCTCATCCAATACAATCACTCGATCCGCTGTTCGAATGGTGGATAAACGGTGGGCGATAACAATAACGGTAACATGCCCTTTCAGGCGCTCAAGGGCTTCATGAATATGCTGTTCGTTCTCACTATCCAGCGCACTCGTCGCCTCATCCAATACTAATACAGAAGGGTTTCGAAGCATAGCGCGGGCAAGCACCAAACGCTGACGTTCACCACCGGATAAGCGGATGCCCCGGTCTCCAATTATGGTATCCAGTCCTTGCGGAAGTTTGCGGACAAACGCTGCAGACGAAGAAAACTGTAATGCCCGCCACATCTGCTCCTCGCTGGCATTTGGGTCAACCAGGCGCAAATTTTCACGAATACTCGTATGGAACAGAAAAGGGTCCTGAGAGACATAACCGATTGAACTCCTCCAGGCTAACAATCGATTCTCGGTTAACGGCACCCCATCCACCAAAATCTGACCGCTCTCTGGACGAATGAGTCCCATAATCAGATCAATCATCGTGCTCTTCCCAGCTCCTGACTTGCCTACAATGGCCGTCATGCCTTTCGCAGGGATGGTTGCATACGCTTCGAATAACGAGTAGGTATCACTGCCTTCGTAGCGATAATTCACTTGCTGACACTCGATGGATTCCTTAAGCAACAATGGTTCAATAGGCCGCACATCGTCATCTTCCTGCTCATTCGGCTTGACCTGGTCCTTCATTCTAACCGAACGTGGGCCGGGAACCGTTAACTCCTGATCATATGGTTCACCAGCATTAACCGTTTGCTCGCTAATCTCACGACTTTTCTCGGTCTCTGTCTGTAACTCTCTCACAATCTGAAATGCGGGCAGCATCGAACTCATATACTCCAGATTGGATTGAATGGATGTGAATCGTGGCCATAACCGTGAAAAAATCAGAATGATGAGCAACAAACTGGCCGGCGGTACAGCGAGCACATGCAGGGATAAATAGATAAAAGCAGCAATAATTACCGCCGCCGATATTCGATGAATCAATTGAGTGCCGCTGTTTAACTGGCTGAATTGAATCACGTTACGTTCAATCCGCCCACACATACGTTCGAACCAGTGAATATGTGATTTTTCAAGCATATTGCTCTTAATATCCTTGATTCCGTTAAAGTGTTCTGTAATGCCGTTATAATAGCTCTGGGAATACTCCGAAGTCTGATCGCCAATCTGTTTTGCCCGTTTCACGAATTTTCTCAAAACAATAAACAATACCAATCCGCACACCAGAACTAGGGTAGTTAACTTGGCAGACAACCAGAAGGCCAGACCAATTTGAATGCCGGTAAAGATCAAGGAAGCCGCCATTTGCAGCATAATATTCGTTCCTTGACTGACTCGGGCAAGTTCGGTCGTCAATATATGATTAAAATCGGATTTTCGTTTTTGGAGAAAAAAAGACCACTGCGCCATAATGATGGCACGGTAAGTTTCCATACGCAGCGTTCGAACAAATTGCTGCTGAATGCGAGTGTTGCGAATCGTCTGAAGACGTTGAAGCCAAGCCTGTCCGGAGACAATGAGGACAAAGGTCAGCAGCACCAGCAGCAGCCGGCCATTTTCCGGAAAACGATTTAAAAATTCAGATATCCAGGGTAAGTGCAGACCAGTTGAACCCATTTCAAAAATACCAATAAGACTTAACATCGGAACAAGCATATATATGCCGATTCCTTCCATCAGACTGATGCAGATCATGCCCAGCAGGTTCCAATATAACACTGGGCCCGTTACACGATGCAGCTTGCGCATAAAAAATTGCAATTCCGAAATCATATGTTATCCCCTCTCCGTCATCGTGTTCCTTTTGATTCGCCGCCAGAACCAGAGAAACGGACGTAACGGAAAATACAAAAAATGCAGTGAACGCGGAAGCGGTAGTTGATCGACATCCCAGGTACTCGGATACAAACGTTCGATGAAGAAAAACAGCTTCTGCCTTGTGCTTCGCAGGGCGAACAGATAGGAACGATAAGTCTTTACATCTGCCGGGCTCTCAATCATCTCATTCATAAACATTACGCCACGTCTGGCTAATTTCTCTCCCACACGTTCGTGAGAAGACAACAAAGCAAGATAATTGGCATCCAATGGGGTGTCCAGTAATGCCGAAGCCAGATGAAGAGCTTGCGAACCGATAGATAATCTGCCTTCTGCTTTCAGGCGTCGCTCCACTTTTTTGACGTCCAGTGACATATTGCGGATCATCTGATCGATATCCAGTAACCAGCGCAGTCTGAACCACCCATGTCTTGCGCCGTGCGTCACCAAATATGCCCACAGATCCTCCCTTTCCAGCATACGGACAGGCGTTTGGGTATAAGTGCTGAATCGGCTGCGTTCCCACAGTAATTCAAAATCGGTTTCTCTTCCGGAATCCGGGTTAAGCCGCCAATGGATCTCGACCTGGGTTCTTTTGACCGGGTGTTTGTAACAAATATGATGTTCCCGCCATTTCCAGCTGGCAACCGTTGGTGTCCTCTTACCTTCCTTCGATTCATAACCAAGTGATTCAAGGATTTCTTCCGCGGACTCCACATCATCAAAGGGAATGAGGATGTCCAGATCTTTAGAGGTTCGCAAGGAAATATCTCCGTATAAATCATGGGCCAGCGCGGGGCCTTTGAGCGTAATATTCCGAATGCCTCGTTCGCGAAAAGCGCCACATACCTGCTCCATCTCGGCTGTCAGATGTAACATGCGGAACGTATTGGCTGTATATTGCTGCCTCAGGTTTTCCACTACGAAGGCGGGAATATGCACTGAGTCCAACTCTTTTATTTTCAAATAGAGAACAGAGTACAGTCGGTGATGATGGGCGAGCTGCAAAAAGAGTTGCCAGTCCATGTCCTTCATCCGTATTTGGGCGTCCTCAGGGGTTATTGCTGTTAGATCGCCTTTAATCATGCTCAAAATCAGCTTAAGCTCCTGCGGAAAATCCACTGTATATTGTTCCCACTCATGTATCGTAGACAATCTCCCCAGCTCCCTTCTCAGGACACCGCTTGCCAAACACACCGACAACCGTATATTGGTCCATTGTATCTGCTCCAGTTACGATCAATTTCCCACTTCTCAGCCATGCATGAGCCATCATTTGGCCTTGTTTATTTCGTGCAGTACCCATATATAGAGTACTCTCCACTTTACGGCGTTCCAGCATCTTCATCGCTGCGATCGCCATGACAAGGCAACGACTCTCCCATAAGGTATACCTGCTGGCAATGAGTATAGCTTTGGAAATACTTCGTATTGTCGTCACATCACTTCGATTGAGTCCCGTCATCGGCGTTTCGTACATCGGTGTACCGAGACCTGGAGCAATCCTGGCAAAAGGCATCGCCTTAAGTATTCGTGCCCATCCAAGGTGGACATACGCTTCCCACACCAATCCACGTATTTCACGCGGTAATAAACGATATGCTTTTATTTTTCGCAACATGGCTTTATTCTCCGCGGGTAACGTCAATTAATCCTTCATGCGTCAGATGCTCTAGAAATTGCACAACCTGCTCACGACATAGATCTAGTTCAATCTCATATTCTAAGGCCAATACTTCAACCAATTCGGTCAATGTTCGTTCTTCACTGATCAGATCCCAGATTCGTCCACCCGTGCTGCCCAGATTATAGTACTTGCCGTTATGGATGCTCATCATGACTTTTTCCCCACCCATGTCACTGACAAGATTGCCTTCCTTCCGCAGTACACGATCTTCCCCATTCATTGGCTTCGTTGCTGTCATTGTCCCGTATACACTCCTTTGCGCGCATATTCTGTAATTCGGTCAGCCATCTCAAATGCCGTAAAATCAGAGCCTGACCTCGTGATTCTGAAAACTTCAATACCGGCGGACAGCCGTGAGACCGTCTCGAACAACCATTGTGCCAGACCCTGCCTGGAAACAAGTCCACTACGAAATGTATGAGAGCAGAGCATGTGAAGACGTTCCAATCCGGCAACTTCCTTCAGCTCAACGGGTTTCAGCATCTCTTCTGGCTTCGGATCAAGTTCAAAAACAGCGGCAAGCGGAACGGGTCTATCATGAAAATAGTGCTGAACCGGTATCGCGTATTTCGTAATCTCCGCATGAACCGTTGCATAATCCTGTTCCTTCATGCCGAATCCGTCCAGACTGGGCTGCCATAACTTTTGCTGCGGATAGCCCGGTGATACGATTGCTCTTCCTCCCGCATCCCATGTCAGTGCCACGACATCATCCGTTAAGAGTGGAAAGCCGCGTGAAGCAAGTGCAGCTGATAAAGTGGACTTGCCTGCACCCGAGTGTCCAACAAATGCATAGGCCCAACCATTAATGACCACCGCACTTCCGTGAAGTGGAAGAATGCCGCGCTGCATCATAATGACCGCCATACATGTGCCCAGCACAAACAATCTAACCTTTTTGTCATCTGCTCCCGCTTGAGGGGATACCACGATGCGGCGTCCCTGTTCCATGAGAAACAGACCCGTATCCTCGATCCGAAAAAAAAGACTGCCATTCCGGAATACAAAGTTATCGCTCCCCACATCCCACTCTTTCCACTGAGCCGCCAAATCAGCTAGTTCAATGTGTACGTCCGGATGGGCAGCTAGAGAATCTGTATCGTTCGGTACGATTTGGAGTTCAGGCATTGGGAATTGGCTCAACCATCGCAAGCCATACGCTTCATACTGCACAGGCAACAATGAGTGACTCCTCCTTCGCAATTCTGCATGTAAGTAAAAAAAGCCCTTATATTCGCATAGCTCAATATAAGGGCGGAGGCGAAAAGTTGGAATATTGTCCTTTCCGCCCTTCTAAGTATGATGGCACATGTTAAAACTAAACAACTTAGGAAGTTGGATCGTAGAGATCAGCATCGTGGACAGTAACCCAGTCGATCTGTCTGTAACCTACTCCCGCCATCGTTTGGTTCACTTCCAGTACTTCCAGTGCGGGTGCTTGCCATTCCTTTTTTTCCATTTGCATCGTATTCACCTCCTCTCGTGAGTCAACTAATTAATGGAACCGTAATCCGGTTCATATCGCTATATCCACTAACTGAATCAGAACTTTCGGATGAATCGATACACGATCAGGCTATGCATCATCAACCGCAAATCCGGGTGTGAAGCGAGCTCTGGCCGAGGGTTTGGAAAATTCGCAAGTGCGGACTTGATTCGCTCTGTGTTCAATATGCCAGCGACCCGGCTGTCAGAACATAACGCACGTAATTCGGCAGTAAAGTCGCCCCAATTGGGAATCATGCGGTGCAACCAATCCGCTGGCTGAACACCGCGCACTCGCTGGTTTAACCTCACTTTGTCAGGCAGCTCAGGTGAAGTAGCCCGCCTAATCAAGGCACGGTCCGTCCCCTGATTAACATATTGTTCAATCGGTACGGACAGACAGAAACGGATCACCCTGGCGTCACTTGTAGGATCACGCTCCCACGCCCGATAACGAAGAGAGCATTTGGTGGCGACGGCACCGTTTTTGTTCGCAATGGCCAGGTTATTGAATTTCTCCGCCCGTACTTTGAGCGCATCTGCCTGAGCACCGCCTTGCAGAACGATAATGGATTTGAGCCGCTCCAATACACCTGTTCGGCTAGCAAACTCCGGATGGATTAATTGTACCGACGCAGCTTGTGCAGCTCCCTTTGCCATGGATTTGAACAATTCCGGATACGCTTTACGGCCCGTTATTTTGGCAATTCGTGAAAATTTCATCCCGGTACGTTCACTGTACTGCTGCATTTCCCGAATCCACCGGAACCAGCGTCCGCTTTTTAGCAAACTGGCGTAATAATCAAGTGCTGGGCCCCAGGAGACCGTGAAGTTGCCCCGCGCTCCAGTCAATAGAATGCCTGCATCCTGCTGGCTCGCTTTTTCGTAAAAACCACGAATCCAGAAAGAGTTCTCAAAGTATTTATAAGGCATTTCCATAATATCAAGCCAGGTATCCACTTCACTAAGTGGGCTTCGACCCTCAAAATCAAGATAATTCTCTGTGATATTACCGACATGATTAACCGTAGACTGGATAAACGGGCGTTCATCTGCTAACAGTGTTTTCGATGTATAATCCGTAAAGTCAGAAACCGGAACATAGCTGTATGCATTTAACGTTTTCCCTTGACTCCGCAGTGTTCCTGAGGCGTATCCAACCACAGCCCCAGAATCCAGCCCTCCGCTTAAAGCTGCAGCCACCTGTCGATGCGTTCGCAGACGCGATCCAACAGCTTGACCAAATACCTCACGGAATGCTTCTACATATTCCCCGTCGGACTTGAGTCTTAGAGGCTCCACTTCGTCCCAGCGATGATATTGTTTCTGCTCCAGCCTGCCATCCCTAAAGCTAAGCGTATGGGCAGGGGGCAGCTGACTCACTCCGCGATATACGGTCGAATGGATATCTGCCGAGTCGTGCATATCGGGAATGGCAAGAAATTCGGACAACCAGATTTCATCCAGTTCTTTATGTACACCTTCCAATTGCAGCAGTGGATTCATTAAGGTACAGAAGGCAAACCGCTCACCATCATGCCGGAAATAAAAAGATCTCATGCCCGTAATATCTCTGGCAGCGAAGAGTCTGCGCTTGCGATCATCCCAGATTGCGAAGGCGAAATCGCCAAGCAGCTTCTCGGCCATATGTTCATCCCACCGCTGATAGGCTCGCAGGATCAGTTCACTATCCGACAATCCGGCTAACTCCGCTCTCGATATGGACAGTTGATCTGCCAGCTGCTCCCGATTATCCAAAATGGCATCCGCCGTGATCGTCAGACCGCTCACTTCATCATATAGGGGCAATTGCTCGCTGACTGACTCTGGCGTAATCCACTGGGCGTGACAACTCAGAAAAGCTTCATTGCCTTTCCACACCCCCGTTGTATCCGCCGGAACGTGGCCCAGACTGGCATATAGGCGCCAACTATCCTCCCATAACGCTTGCTGACCATCGGTGTGAACAATTCCTGCTATCGCGCTCATGACTTTCCTCCCCGGAGTATCTTGCGCTGTGAAGCCCAGGCGCTTATCTGGTTACCAAACGGAATCAAGGATTTGATACGCTGAATCTTGCTGTGAGCAGAGGCAAGCTGTACTTTCAATCGTTCCCGCTCATTGTATCCTCGCTCCAGCCGATTATCGGCTGCACGTAATGCGGCTTCCAACTGCCTGATCGTTGCCAGTGCGGCCAGTGTCGGGTCAATCGCATCCGGTTCATTCGCTTCCTGATTATCCCTGTTTCCATCTGGAGTATCGCCCGTTAGGTCTACAGGCTGCATCCGGTAACCTTGCTGCCAGTTGCCACCCGTTGCTTCTGAAAATTGACGGGTTAGCCTGGCAATGACTTCCCCATCCGGGCCAGCTTCGTAACGTATACCCGTCCATTGCTCGGCTTCTTCGAGCTGTTCACTGTACCCCATCCGATGGAACAGATCTGCACCCATCACCCGGCAATAGAATTCAACTTCCTGTGGATCGAGTATTTTTTTCCAGTTGTTAACAGAATCCTTATGAGCTTCCTGATGCGAGGACAGAAATGGATCTCCGACACCCATACTATAGAACATATTGGACTTTGTACTATCCACAAAGCGTCCATATTGCTCTATTCCCTCTTCATATCCGACACCAAGAAAACCGCATAACTTTTCCATTTCATCCCGAGGGTTGGAGACAAGTTGTTCGTATTGAACTTCATAGGCATTCGCATGTTTGTCCGCAAAATAATCGTTCAAACGTAGCACACCCAGTGTGAGATCAACTGCTTTCATATTAAGGTTCGGACTTTGCAAGCTGCGAATCAGTTCGAAGCCTTCTCCTGTATGTCGATTTACCTTTTTGTAAGAAGCAGCTATGGCAAGGGGATTACGCTGGAGATGAATGCGCTTGGACTGTGGAAACAGGCGATCCAGCCATTCCAGCATATAATAGTAACGAGGAGATTTATCTACGATGAAGTCCGCCCCGCTCCCCTCCAGAAATCCGTTATAGATTTCAAGAGCAAAGCTTCTGCATGCCTTCTCAAAACCTTCGTCTGATACCATAGCGCTATAAAACTGACGGATGATTGCACTTCCGCCATAGGGACGGGAATCAGCCTTCTGTAAATCTACAAGATTCATCAGAAACCACATCTCCTGTGTAGCAAATACACGGCTGTGATTTTGCAGCATCACGGTGGATAGTGAACTTCCACTGCGAGGTACACATAGTAGTAAGACAAGTCCGTTACCATGAACATCTACCAATGGCAGCCTCTCCTCTGTAAATTAAAATAAGCATGCAGTTGGTATAGGTCTTTATATCAATATCCACTAATATTCCCATACGGGAATAGGTAAAATGGATGATGTACTTTCGACAATCTTTAGATACGATATGTATTCATGCTTTTACTCTATGATACAAAATGTATCATGTCAATCTTTTATTTTCACCTTTTCATAATATCTTTCTATCCACTCTATTCTGTTCTCTGTCGTTTAAGCACTTATACTTATTCTATGTTCCTCACCTTTTGTAACTGATGCATAAACATGAAAAAGCTCCCGAGCAGTTTATAAATAAACAGGCCCACGGAGCTACTATTATTAAAGATGAATATTAGCTATAAAAATTAATAACCACTCATCCTGTCGATCTTGCCTCTGAGCTTTTTCCCGATATGGGATGATGCATCCAGCCCTGCCCTTCTTCCTGATCCGCCTGAATCGCATCCGACATGCCCTGCTGCACTTTAACCGTCAATAACACTGCAATCCCGGCAGCGAAAAAGAAAATTAGCGACAGAATTCCCCAGCGGGTTGAACCTGTTAATTGGCCGACCCAACCAAATACAAACGGTCCAAAAATGGAAGAGAATTTGCCTGTAATATTCACAAATCCAAAATATTCTCCTGTTCTGCCAGCAGGCATCAAATTACTAAACAAGGAGCGCGCTGTCGATTGACTTATACCCTGAACTACGCCAACCAGCCCGGCGAGCAGATAAAAATGGATAGCTGATGTCATGAAATACCCCAAAATGACGATGCATATGTAAATGGACAAGCTGACCATCAACACCTGCTTCGCGCCCCAACGCTGTGCCCATGCCCCCAGCAGCAATGTGCAAGGAAACCCGATAAACTGGGTCAGCAACAAGGCCAGCATCAGATCTGCTGTCCCGATCCCAATGCTTGTTCCATAGATCGTTGCCATCAGGATAATCGTGTTAATTCCGTCATTGAAAAACCAGAAAGCAACCAGCATGCGCATCAACTGGGGAAAACGCCGTATCTGGCGAAAGGTTTGGCGAAGTCTGCGTACACCCACACCGGCATATGCTTTCCATGACTTGGGCATATCCGGTGCTGCAGGACGGCGCGGTGCATGGCGGAATAACGGAATCGAGAACAACAGCCACCACAACGCTACGGAGCTAAAAGCAAGTCTTGTTCCGGCAAGTGTACTCCCCATTCCAAACCACCCAGGCTGCTGAATCATGAGCATATTGACCGCAAGCAGCAATCCCCCACCAATATAACCATAGGCGTACCCTTTGGAAGAAACCATATCTCTTCGATCGGCTGATACAAGATCAGGCAGCATCGCGTCATAGAATGTATTACCACCCGCAAAACCGATGGTCGAAATGACCAGCAGAGTAGAAGCGAGCAGCCAATCTCCCTCCCCAACGATGCTGAATCCGAGCGTTGCGATGATGCCAATGATGGAGAACACCCGCAGAAAATCGCCTTTGCGCCCCGATAAATCCGCTAATGTCCCCAGCAAAGGTGTTAACAGTGCTACGCATAACATGCCTATGGAATGGGTATACGCCAGATAAGATGCTGCGGTATCTGCATCTAGTGTAGCTGCAGCCACGGAAGCGTAGAAGACGGGAAGAACCGCTGCAAGTACCGTTGTTGCATAGGCCGAGTTGGCCCAATCATACATAATCCATGCTTTAACTGCCCGTTTATCCAAATGGTTTCCTTCCTTTGCACACATCCCTTAAAGGGATGCCAAGTAAACACCTGTCCCTATTGTAAAGGAAGTTCGTCACACTTGTTCATCGTTTCTGTAAAAAAGTTCCGGACGATCAGTGCAATTTTAGATGATCCCGGAAGGGAAACTCGCGTAATTGTATCATTTTATCTACTCACTCATCACATATCATCCCCGCCCGTGAATATACTTAATTACCGACAGGCCAAACTGTGCCGCGTAATCAATGGGGGGGTGCCTACATGTCAAATTCACACCAGCCTTACTCGTTCGTCGTATCCCGGGAAGATTGGTCGCTTCACCGTAAAGGGTACCAGGACCAGCAACGCCATCAGCAAAAGGTTAAAGATGTCATCAAGCAGAATCTGCCTGATTTGATTACCGAAGAAAACATCATTATGTCCGACGGACAACAAATCATCAAGGTACCAATCCGCAGTCTGGATGAGTACCGTTTTGTGTATAACTACCAAAAGCAAAAACATGTGGGGCAGGGAGACGGTGACAGTCAGGTTGGGGATGTCATCGGACGTGATCCGGCTTCGAAGAAGCCAGGCAAGGGTGAAAAAGCCGGAGATCAGCCTGGGCATGACATCGTTGAAGCCGAGGTGAGCATCGAGGAATTGGAAGATATGCTTTTCTCGGAACTGGAACTTCCAGATTTGAAGCAGAAAGACAAGGATCAGATCGAGACACATACAGTGGTATTCAACGATATTCGCAAAAAAGGCATGCAATCCAATATTGATAAGAAACGCACCATATTGGAGAACTTGCGCCGCAACGCCACTACCGGCAATCCGGGTATTCACCATATCAGTCCGGATGATCTGCGTTACAAGACGTGGGAAGACAAAATCATTCCACAGTCCAATGCGGTCATTATCGCCATGATGGACACTTCCGGGTCTATGGGCTCCTTTGAAAAATATTGCGCACGCAGCTTTTTCTTCTGGATGACCCGTTTCCTCCGCCGTCAATATGAGAAGGTCGAGATTGTTTTTCTCGCCCATCATACTGAAGCCAAGGAAGTGACCGAGGAGGAATTTTTCACCCGCGGCGAAAGTGGAGGCACCATCTGCTCCTCTGTATATATGAAGGCATTGGAAATTATTGATAGCCGTTATCCGCCTTCCAGCTACAACATCTACCCTTTCCACTTCTCAGACGGGGATAACCTGACCTCGGATAATGAGCGATGTGTCAAACTGATTGGTGAGCTGATGAAGCGCAGCAACATGTTTGGTTATGGCGAGGTGAACCAGTACAACCGCAGTAGCACCCTCATGTCCGCCTATCGTCATATCAAGATCGACCAGTTCATGTATTATGTGATCAAAGAAAAAGGCGAAGTGTACAAAGCTTTGCGCAGCTTTTTCCAGAAACGGGAAGGAGGCAGCGTAAGATGACAGATGAAATCCGCGACCTTGAATACGCCATTGCCGAGATTATGGAAGTTGCCAATGGATTCGGACTGGATTATTATCCGATGCGTTATGAAATATGCCCTGCCGATATCATCTATACCTTTGGAGCGTATGGGATGCCAACCCGGTTCAGTCACTGGAGCTTCGGGAAGACTTTTCATAAAATGAAGATGCAATATGATTTTGGACTCAGTAAAATTTATGAACTCGTGATCAATTCCAATCCTTGTTACGCCTTTCTGCTGGATGGTAACTCATTGATCCAGAACAAGCTAATTGTCGCACACGTGCTGGCTCACTGCGATTTCTTCAAAAACAATGCTCGCTTCTCCAAGTCGAATCGCAATATGGTGGAAAGCATGGCAGCGACTGCTGATCGGATCAGCAACTATGAGATGGAATATGGTACAGAGGCTGTTGAAGCGTTCATCGATGCCGTTATTGCGATTCAGGAACATGTTGATCCACAGTTGATCAAACCCCGCCATTTGGACAAACAACGTTATATGGAGATGAAAATGCGGGAGCAACGTGGGGAGAAAACGCCAAGGCCGGAAGGTCGCTATGATGACCTGTGGTCCCTCGATGATATCCAGACCGAGGAAACACCTGCGGAAGGAATACAGGTACATCACTTCCCGCCAGAACCGGAAAAGGATATTATGTGGTTTATCCAGGAATTTTCGGAAGTGTTGACAGATTGGCAGCGGGATATTATGAGTATGATGCGTGAAGAAATGCTCTATTTCTGGCCGCAGATGGAAACGAAAATTATGAATGAAGGCTGGGCCTCCTACTGGCATCAACGTATTATACGGGAGCTGGACCTGAACAGTGAGGATACGATTGAATTTGCCAAACTGAACTCTTCCGTCGTGCAGCCATCCAAGCAAAGCTTGAATCCCTACTATTTAGGGCTGAAAATATTCGAGGATATTGAACGTCGCTGGGATAACCCAACCCGGGAAGAAAGGGAACGTTTTGGACGTCAACCAGGGCAGGGTCGTGCCAAAATGTTTGAGGTGCGCGAATTCGATTCCGATACCTCATTTATCCGCAATTACATGACCAAGCAATTAACCGAAGACCTCGACCTCTATGTATTCGAGAAAAAGGGCCCGGACTGGAAAATTACCGACAAGTCCTGGCAGAACATACGGGATCAGCTTGTATTTTCACGCATCAACGGTGGCTCTCCGTATCTCGTCGTTCAGGACGCCGATTACCTGCGAACAGGAGAACTCGTGCTCAAGCATCAATATGAGGGCATCGAGCTGGATCTGAAGTATATGGAACGAACTCTTCCTTATCTGTACCGCCTTTGGGGGCGTACCGTCCATGTGGAAACACGGGTCGAAGATAAACCGATCTGGTTCACATATGATGGAAAGAAGCACCACCGCAAATTTTTATCATAAGAACACAAAAAAAGCGGCAAGTCCCTGGCATGTGTCGGGGACTTGCTGCTTGGCATTTCAGTGAAACTAGAGAATCGACGGATCTCCATGCAGCCTCAGTGGCACAAAAAAGTCATGCTCCACTTCGCTTGCCGGCAATGGGCGACTGAAATAATATCCCTGAATTTCACGGCAATCATTTTGCATCAGAATATCCAGCTGCCCTTTCGTCTCGATTCCTTCCGCGATCACTTCCATCTTCAGATTCTGAGCCATCGATATGATCGTGGCCACAATCGCCTGGTCACTTCGGCTTTCCGTAATATCCGTCACGAACGAACGGTCAATCTTCAGTTTGTGAATTGGAAAATGCTTCAAATAACTCAGCGAGCTATATCCTGTTCCGAAATCATCCAGGCTGATTTTGACCCCAAGCGCTGTAAGTTCATTCAAAATACCTGTGGATACGGATGCGTCCATCATCATGCTCTCTGTAATCTCCAATTCAAGATAGCGAGCATCGAGCCCCGTCTCCGTGAGTGCATTTTTGACTTGCTCCACCAGGTTGGATTGGTGAAACTGCTGACTAGACAAGTTAACGGATACCGGAATGAGCGGTCCGCCACTGGCATGCCAAAGTTTCATCTGTCTGCACGCTTCGCGCAGTGTCCAGTTCCCGATCTCATAGATCAAGCCTGTCTCCTCAGCCAGTGGAATGAACACATTCGGAGACAGAACACCCTTGTCTGGATGATTCCAGCGAATCAAAGCCTCGACGCCGATCATACGGCTGTCTTCTGTACGAATTTGAGGTTGATAATACAGCACCAGCTCATCTCGTTCCAGTGCTTTACGTAAATACCCTTCCAGTTCAATTCGTTCATACAACTCGGAATCCAGTTGTGAGGTGTAAAACTGAAAACCGTTCTTGCCGTTTTTCTTGACTTCATACATGGCGGAGTCCGCATGCTTCAGCAACGCATCCGCTCCTGTTCCATGATACGGATACATCGCAATCCCGATGCTGGCTGTAACATAAAAGTCATTTTCCTTTAATCGATAAGGTAGCTGAATCGCTCGAACAATCCGCTCTGCGAGATCAGCCACCCGTTCCTCATTCCCCTGCTCATTCGTAACAACCAGTGTGAATTCATCGCCTCCCATACGGGCAAGCATGACATTATCCGTCGCATTCGGGTCTGAATCCTGGATTGCACTCATAATTCTGCTACTCACTTCTCGAAGAAACACATCTCCAATCGAATGTCCCAGGGAGTCATTAATCATTTTGAAACGGTCAATATCCATCACCATAACCGCAAATGAACTTCCTGTTGCCCCAGAAGTCTCGATCGTACTCTCCAGCACATTATCCAGCTTGCGGCGGTTGGGGAGCCCAGTCAGCGGATCGTGCAGAGCCTGATGGCGGATGCTTTCCTGAGCCTGTTTTTCCTCGGTGACGTCTTTGATCAGAATGTGGCTTCCCTGATGTTTACCATCAATCAATACAGGTACTACAGCGATACTTAGGTCAAGATGATTTCCTTGAACGTTTTTCATTTTCCCTATGAAATGCTGCTGCTCACGGCTATCATCATCCCACACCACATGCTCCATTTCACTTGTCCAATGAATGTCAACATGCTGCGAAATCTCATCAATAGAACGATGAATGATCTCTCTTTCCTGGTACCCTGTAATACGTGTAACTGCAGCATTAATCCCCTTGATTGCCCCTTGCTTATCCACCGAAATAATGGCATCTGAATGGTTTTCGTACAGGGCCTGATACCATTGTTCATTTTCGTGAATCCGGCGATCTTTCTGAGATAGACGCTGATTAATAAAGATACCGAACAAGGTCAACCCCAATGCAATAAAAGTACCCGCTGCGATAAGATACGCGAGAAGTGAAGGTTCAATCTGCATCCCTGAACGAGCCATTGCGTCATGTGCATGATGAAATCGTGCAGCTGACATTCCTGTATAATGCATTCCCGAAATGCCTAACCCCATAATGAGTCCGCTGCCCATCTTGTACACCCATGTATAACGAGACTGATGCTGCCGGAAGAAAAACATGAGCCACAAGGCAGCAAATGAAGCTAAAGCTGCGATCAGGATGGATAACACCACGATGCCTGGTTCATATGTGATGGTAACCGACATGGCCGCCATTCCGATGTAATGCATGCTGCTAATGCCTGTGGTCATGAGAACTCCTGCGATCAGGAGCCTGCTTATTTTACCTGACTGCTGACCTGCAATATTTAACGCTACACCAGATGCAATGATTGCAAGCAGAACGGATAGAAAGACCTCACCTGTGGAATACGACACATGCATGGGAAGAACAAAAGCCAGCATGCCCACAAAATGCATGGACCAGATTCCCAACCCCATGGAAACTGCCCCACAGGTGAGCCAGACACTCCGGGACATGCCTTTAGCCAGACTTACCCGGCCCGCCAGGTCAAGCGCTGCATAAGAAGCCAACGCTGCAATAATGTAAGATAAAATAACCAGTTCTAAGTTGTACGTTCCATGTAGGTGCTCCACTCACTCTGTCCTTTCAACCGGGAAATGCCTCGTATGTATGCAAAATGTAAAAAAGAAGCGAGTGCGCTGTCTGGATGACAGGCACTCCCTCCACATCATTTGTCTGGAGACCACCGACTTGTTATAAAGCCAAAGTCATACATCTCTAACCCGTTAATATTGATGTATATAGTCTAAACGTCCCAGTCCCGAAAATCAACACTTTTTTCCAGAAAAAACGGATGTTTAAAATCGGCGAATCCCCTTCAACCATGCGCCTTAGAGGCGTTTATTTTTCCCCTTTCCATCCTTTCCTCGCCCACCTTAATTGCCTTGGACCAGTTTCGCCTTCTTGCGAACTTCTCCGGTCATCGACAGTTCATAGCCCTTAACATCGAGCTTGTTGAATTCCTTCACATATTCATCCCAGACCTTGTTAAAGTCAGCCCGACTGGAGAGTACTAATTTGGGCACATATTTCTTTTGCAAATCCGTACGTTTCTGCCCATAGATATGGGCTAGTGAACCTTGATCAAAAGCAATGCTCCAAGCCGGGTACCATGGACGTTCATCCGATGCAGCGAACAGTTGGGAGAACGTCTTTACGCCATACTTCTCCAGAATGAGCTTATCTCCATCCGTATAAGAGAATTGGGCAACTTCGGGTTGTCGTTCTACACCGACAGAATTACCGTCAGGCAGAGTCGATCCATTACCGTAACGCGGCCAGCTGTACTCAAAATATTTGAATCCGAACGATTGACGGAACTCATCTGAATCCGTTTTCCGGATCATCTCCGCTGAGCGCGTAAACCGTCCCTTATCATCCACTTTGTAGGTCTCTCCTTCGATCCCCCAGTTGGACAGAATCTGATTCTCATCCGTTAACAGGTTATCGAAAAATTGGATGATACGGACCGGATCTTCCGCGCTTACCGTAATGCCAATCCCCCGGTTATTAACAAAGCTCGGAGGATCAGTATACTGATCCTTGGTATTTGCATCGTACACAATCGGCAGAGCCATGTAACGCAAATCGTCGTTGCCGGCTTCCTTCAAATTGTTCATCGCCTGCCCGACCTGCCAGGCATAATCAAAAAACCCAAGCACTTTCCCATCGGTCAATTTTGCAAGATACTGGTCATAGTTATCGACAAAGGAGGACTTATCGAACAGCCCCAATGAATTCATTTCATTCAGCTTCTGCATCCAGCGTTTGGTCTCTTCGGTCAGCCCATAGTCCCTAGCTTCCTGTGTCTGCATATCCACCATAATGGCCCCATCATTTGGATACCCTGCAAGATGCATGGCTGGGTTAGTGATCGTAAAAAATTTATCATCATACGTCAATGACAGGAATCCAGTCAATCCTTCATCTTTGTGTTTGTCATCGTATTGTTTAATCAAATCCATGTATTCATCCAGCGTAGTGATCTTTGGATATCCAGCCTCCTTTAATACACGTCGCTGTATCCAGAAGGCACCTTGATCCACATTCGGATTAGGCAGATAGTCTCCAACCACTGCGCTCATGGGCAGAAAATAAATGTTGCCGTCTTCCTCTTTCATCAGATTGTAGTACGGCTCATATACCCGTTTAATGTTTGGGCCATACTCATCAATTAGATCGTTGAGAGGAATAAATGCACCCGCATCCACGATTTTGTCAATAGCCCCGTCCGGCACCATCACATCCGGGTATTTGTTACTCGCAATCATCGTTCCGATTTTGGTATTAATATCACCAACTAGGTATTCAATTTTGAAATTAACCCCCGTTTGCTCCTCCAGCTTTTTGCCGATTGTAGTTTCGTTTGTATTGATGTCCTTGCCGGAACCCGCTTTAAAATAGGAGAATGTCACTTTCTCTGTGCTTTCTGTGCTTTCTTTGCCGTCTCCCCATACTCCTGCTTCTGATTTAATCTTGCTTCCTCCCCAGGAACAAGCCGTCACCATGGTTAAAGCTAATACTGCCGGCAGACAGCGCTTCAGCATGTGATTAACCAATATGAACGCACCCTCTTTCTCCCTCCACTAATGTAAGCACTCTCATTATAAAGTTGATAACAAACTTTGTTTACCGGATAAACTATAGGTTTATGCCTTAGAATGTTTAATGCTTTGGCGGATTGGATGAATCTTCAAGGGGTAAACCAATTTCCACACGTGTGCCTGCCTTGGCAGCGCTATCGATCTGAATATGGAACCGACTATCGTAGATCAGCTTCAGACGATAGATGACATTCTGTACACCTACGCGATCACCCATTGCGTCTTCCGTTTCCACGTAAGAGAGTAGCTGATTTCTTTTGTCTTCTGTCATACCTGCCCCGGAATCCTCCACCACACAGATCAGTTCTGTACCTGTTCGCCGAATACAAAGCCGAATTTCCCCACCTTCCTTCAGTGGTTCGATACCATGAATACTGGCATTTTCAACAAAAGGCAACAATGTCATCTTGGGAATGGAACAATCCGCAGCCTCTGGGTCCAGATCAATCGTATAATTCAGCTTGTGACCGAAACGATATTTCTGGATTTCAAGAAAGCAGGTCACATATTCCAATTCTTCCCGTATGCTGACTTTATCCCGATTCCAGGTTAGAGCATTCCGAAAAATTTTAGCCATATGATAAATAATTCGTGCCGTCTCATCCTCATCTTTCATGAGGCTGCGCATGCGGATGGTCTCCAGCGCGTTGAACAAAAAGTGTGGATTAATCTGGCTCTGCAATGCATTTAATTGGGCATGCCGCCGCTGTAACTCCAAATTTTTATGTTGAATGTCTGCCACGTAGACGTCGTTAATCAAACGATGGATCGTCATCGTCATGCGATTGAATTCGGCTGTCAACTGCCCAATCTCGTCCGATGATTCCGGCTGTCTGATCGGTTCAAATCGCTGATGCTTCACTTTTTCCATGTGATTCAGTATTCGTGCCAGCCTCACGTGGATTGTGCGTGTCATCCAGATAATGATCCAGGTCGGCAGAATCAGATTGATACAGGCCAGTACAACGACGAGGTGATTGGGTTTGCCCAATTCCTTGTAAATCTCGGATTCATCGAACATCCCATTGATTTTCCATCCCTCCATTTCACCGGACAACGGATAGGCCATTTCGAACTTTTTTTTACTTTGTTGATCTAGGACATCGCTATAATTCACGAGTTGGCTAGTCCATGGGATACCCGAATCCGTCGAGTAGTCTATTTGTCCAGCCGGATTAATCAGATACAGGTTGCCCTGTATGTTAAGATTGGTGAAAATTTGGCGAATCGTCGACGGCTTCAGATCCAGTCGTACAAACTTTTCCTTCCACCCGGGCAGAGCTTCATAATAATTGAGTTTGCGTAAAATGCTGAACGTCTGCCGATTCCCTTCAGGACCGGATCTCATCAGAATGGGTGCGGAGTGTTCACTGTTTGCCAGCAGCCTGTATGGTTCGGACTGTCGAATCTCTTCGGTCAGAAACTCCACTCCCCCGGAAGGCAGTATACTTTTGTTATCCACATATATCGTCAAGCCTTGGAGGGAGCGGTAGCCGGAGTAATAGGTATTCAGGATTTTGCGAAGATAGGAATCGTAGGCTTCGATATACTGAACCGGATTGGTGTAATTCACATCCAGCATGTCATTTAATATACTGTCCGTATAAAAGCTTGAGGAAAAATCGGCCGCATTGCGAATTTCGCCCATAAATTGACTTCGAATCTGTTCCATTCCTTTGGAGAGATCGGCCATTCGCTGGGATTTTACATTCGCTATAGTTACCTGATAGAAAATAACATTAGTCAGGATAACGGGTACGAGTACAAAGAAGAGATATAAGATCAGCATTTTATCGCGTAAGCGGATATTATTAAAAAAGTTGAGCTTCACGCTTTCATCTCCCTACCCTTCATCCATGATGCGATTTCGATATTCCGTAGGAGCACATGATTCCGTTTTCTCAAATTGAGTCGCGAAATAATCACTGCTTCCGAACCCAACCCTCTCGGCGATTTCATATACTCGCATATCCGTCTGACGCAGCAGCTTCTTGGCTTCCTCCATCCGAAGCTGAAGCAGGAAGTCGTTAAAATACACGCCATACACCTTACGGAAGCGTTGACCCAAATAGACCGGATTCATGTAAAATTCGGAGGCAATACTTCTCAAACTAATATTGCTGCTGTAGTTGGCTTCAATATAATGTTTGATTTTTGTCATAGCTCCCCTGTGATTGTACTGACGCTGTTCCGCCAGTTTACGCGCTGAATCCAGCATGAAAACTGTCAACAGCTGCCTGGCCTCAGCCAATGTTCCCCGCTCCGCTTGCCAGGCCAGAATGGGTTTGAACGACGGTATCTCTTTCACATTCGCCTCAGCCGACTTCAGAATCGATAGAACAGCTGAGATCAATTGGTGGATTGCCGACGTCACTGCAACAGGAGCATAATTGGCCTTTCTCATGCCGGTGAACCATTCACTCACTGCATACTCCAACGCCTGAACCCGTTGTTCCTCCATAAGTGTCAGGAGCTCCTGCTCCTTTTCATGATCGGTATGTACCCACTGTACAGGCTCATGCTGCAAGTCATCATACAAGACGATCCCGCTCTTCTCTGAAATAAATTTATAGGAAATGGCCTTCAGTGCGGTCTGATAGGCATGTCCAATGAGTAAAGGTTCATAACAAACCTTACCGATATATATGCTTACAGGGTTATGGCTCGTTTCTGCGAAGCAGGATTGCATTTGCGCGGCCACCGCATGAAGATTCATTGAATAAGTGCGTAGATGTTCCGCAGTTAACAGAACTCCGATACGATCGCCGTGCTCTTTTACATGCAGATATGAACGATTTGCATACATCTTTCCAAGAACAGACTGCACAATCCGGCCAAAATTCCCTCCCTTCCCGGCTTCCATGCCCTCCTCTTGAGCATTATCCGAAACCCGGTAATGTGGCGTGTTATTCTCAAACAGCAGATATGCCAGCGGATCGTTAGCACTTGTGCCCGTCAGTTCAATCCACTGTTCAACCGTTTCCAAATCCGATTCGCCATAAATAAACTGATTAAGTAATCTGACGTATTCCTGGTCACGTCGGGTTTGTTCAGCTTGCTTGCACCGATTCAATTCCCCCGCCAGCTTGCGTAAAGTCCCTTCCAGTTCAATCTCATCAATCGGCTTCAAAATATAATCCTGTACCCCGTACCTGACGGCCTGCTGGGCGTAAACAAAATCATTATATCCGCTCACGATGATAAAATAGGGCTGTTTGCCCTTGGTCAGAACCTGCACATCACGCTCAACCGTGCGCCGGATCAATTCCAGTCCATCCGTCTCCGGCATACGTATGTCCGTAATGACAACGTCAGGCTGCAGCTGTTCGATCCGGGTACAAGCCTCATCCCCATCATTTGCCTCTCCAACCACTTCAAACCCGCATGCTTCCCAGTGGATCAGTTTTCGCAGTCCTTTGCGTGCGTATACTTCATCATCAACCAGCAGTACCCGATGCATGCCCATCACCCTTCCCATTGAATGACAATTGCAGTGTCCTTATATTCAGCGGCAAAAAAAGAAAGCGATTACATAAAATTTTGTATTATTCTGCCTTTTATTGTTAAGGTCTGTACTGCAAAAAGTCAACAGCTTTGCACAACAACTTCTGATCTCCGTTTTTTCTTAAAAAGAAATGGTATGCCAAAAAAGCACAGCCCATAGGCTGTGCTGGTTTGAAGACCTTTACGCTTTCGCAGGTGCAGTCGTTTGACGAATCACCAGATTGGATGGCTCCGTAATAACTGGGGGAGTATATGCAGGATTCTCAATCATGGCGATCAGATATTCGATTGATTTGATGCCAATGGAATGAATATTTTGATTAATCGTGGTTAACCCCGGTTTGAACACTTCCGCATAGTACGTGTTATCAAATCCGACTACAGATACATCCTCCGGCACCCGTAAACCATGCTTCTCAATTTCGTGGATCGCTCCAAAGGCGGACATGTCTGAAGCACAGACAATCCCCGTAGGCTGGTCCTTCAATGCAAGCAATCGGCGAGCCGCCTTACTGCCGCCATCGAAAGAATAGTCACATACCTCCAGATACACGGTTGAATATGGAATGCCACAGACACGCAATCCTTCCCGATATCCATCCAGTCGAAGATTCGCTACAGCAGGCCCAAGTGTACCTGAGATATAGGCAATTTTTTGGTGACCTAGCTCATGCAAATGCTTGACGCTCATGGCAATGGCATTTGCATTATCTGTCGTTATGTATCCTGCCCGCTTGCCAAACAAGTCGGTATCAATAAACATCGTCGGTATCTCCGCAGTAACCAATTCCTGAATACTTTTGTTGTCTCTTCCTTCCCCGAATACAACAACGCCATCCACATTTCGGCTGCGGCAATGCTTAATAAACGAGTAAGTCGGATCATCAAAACGTGTAGATAAGCGTACAAGATCGTATCCGCTGTTTTCCAGTGCTGTTTTGATTCCTTCAAGCAGCTCTGATACAAATGGGTTGGTAAAAGGAACGGTCAACAGTACACCTACCGTCCAAGAACGACGTTTTACAAGTCCACGTGCAACCACATTCGGTTGATATTTCAATAGTTCGATAGCTATATTGACTTTTTTGCGAGTTTTGTCACTTACATCGGGATAATCGTTCAGCACTTTGGAAACGGTTGCAACAGATACGCCCGCCTCTTTGGCTACATCATGGATAGAAGCCACCTGATCACCTCAACCTCTTTCAAATCCCCTGTCTCCGGCTGCATTCACTATAACATCGGCAGGTTTGTCTACCATTATAGCTTAAAACAGCCAGAAACGGTATCGCAGGTTCCAGCCGGTGTTACCAACTATTCCTGATGATCCAATTTCCTTAGATCAAGTGCCAGTTTCTCCATTGTCGTAGCAAAAACCGCAAGCTCTTCTGAACGGGATGCCTGACGCCTTGCTCCCGAAGCAGTGTGCTCCGACTCCTGTTGAACACTGTCCAGCTTCTTCATGATCTGTGCCAGATTGGATTGGATTTTCCCTTGCGCCTCACGGGAACTGGCCGCAAGCTTGCGAACCTCACTGGCAACCACCTCGAATCCCCGGCCGAATTCTCCTGCATGTGCAGCTTCGATGGCGGCATTCAAGCCCACGAGATGACTCTGATCCGAGATTTCACGAATGATCTCACCCATTTTGCCAATCTGATGAATCTCCTTGGTCAGCTCTTCCAACAATCCATTTGCCTGATCCTGAGAAGCAGCCGTTTCCCTGGCCACATCAGAGATCGCCTGAGCATTTTCATTCAATTCACTAATCATGCCCGTCAACTGCTGGGTAATCTGCGTGATCGCCAGTAACGTATGCTGCTGATCTTCAGCGAGTTGATTTATTTTTTCTTTTTCCTTCTTCTCGTAAGCCTCCAATACAAGCTGCGAATCGAGGTTGAACATTTTACTAAGGGCCTGAATGACCAGATGCCAGCGTTCAGGAATGACTTGCTGGAATATGCTTGTTGCAATATCGAGGTAAACCATATACGTGCCCAGATAATAATCTTCGGACAAGCCAATGCGGGAATGGACCAGTCCGATCGCAATGCGCTGTTCAATGTATGCATCATCAACTACACCATCGGTCATGGATAACCAGTATTGCTTTTGCGTCTCTTTCAAACGATCAATGGAAGAGAAGCGGGCAATCAGATCGACCAAATTCGGATAATTACCCACATGATTGTAGAAGTGGTCCACCACTTCGTCAACGACTCTCTCAAAAGCAGGTCGATGATCAGCAAGCAATTGCAGATCTCCGGCGGTCAATCCAATATAATCAAGTTGTTGTTGTCTTGCTATAGCAATACTCATAACTAGTTCTGTCAGCTCCTTAATAACCACAAAAAATAATAAATTGTAAATATCTGTATCGATTATAGACTAAATGACCTAATTTAACATATACCATAAGAACTAATTTGTCATGGAATTAACCTTCTTTGTCAGTTTATTAGTCTCAATTGTACCCCTATCCATATAAAAAGACCCCTGACCCTGCTGTGAAGGAGCCTCACAGCAGACGTCAGGAGCCTGATCCGGAATGGTTCGTTGCAGATTAGCGATTCAATAGACTGCCCACATAACGGAGCAGTTCATTCGCGCTGGCTGCGGTATAGCCATGTTCTTCGATCAACCGTTTAATTACTTCGTTCATTCGTTTCAGCTGTGTTGCATCTGGTGTCTTGGTTGAAGTAGTAATCTTCACAATATCCTTTAAGTCAGCGAACAATTTCTTTTCAATCGCTTCACGCAAACGATCATGACTGCTGTATTCGAACTTCCGTTCCTTGCGGGAATACGCCGAGATGCGGATCAAAATCTCTTCTCTGAACGCCTTTTTGGCATTCTCGGAAATACCGATCTGCTCCTCAATTGAACGCATCAAGCGCTCATCCGGGTCCATTTCTTCATCCGTCAGCGGATCACGAATTTTGGACCAGTTGCAGAAGGCCTCGATATTATCGAGGTAATTTTCGAACAGCGTTCTGGCCGACTCTTCGAACGAGTAGACAAATGCTTTCTGCACTTCCTTCTTCGCCAGCTCATCATACTCTTTCCGAGCCAGCGCAATAAAGTTCAGATAACGCTCGCGTTCCTCTTTTGAAATCGAAGCATGCTGATCCAGACCATCCTTGATCGCCCGGAGAATATCCAACGCGTTAATGCACTGAAGGTTTTGCTTAATCAAAGCACTGGATATCCGGTTGATGACATAACGCGGATCAATGCCTGACATGCCTTCATCCAAATATTCATTTTGCATCTCACGCAGATCGGCTTCTTTATACCCTTCGACTTCTTCACCGTCATACATCCGCATTTTTTTGACCAGATCCATGCCTTGTTTTTTCGTTTCTTTCAAGCGGGTAAGTATGGAGAAAATGGCTGCAGTCCGCAGGGCATGCGGTGCAATATGGACATGCTTCATATCACTCTGCTGAATGAGCTTGCCGTAGATCTTCTCTTCCTCGGAGACCTTCAGGTTGTAGGGAATCGGCATGACGATCATCCGGGATTGCAACGCTTCATTCTTTTTGTTGGAAATAAATGATTTGTACTCGGATTCATTCGTATGCGCCACAATCATCTCATCCGCACTGATCAAGGCAAATCGGCCTGCTTTAAAATTACCTTCCTGTGTCAGGGATAACAGGTTCCAAAGAAACTTCTCATCACATTTCAGCATCTCCTGAAATTCCATCAATCCACGGTTAGCCTTGTTCAATTCACCGTCAAAACGATAGGCGCGCGGATCAGATTCGGAACCGAACTCGGTAATGGTTGAGAAGTCGATACTTCCGGTCAGATCGGCAATATCCTGAGATTTGGGATCGGATGGACTGAATGTTCCGATTCCCACTCGGCTATCCTCGGAAATGATGACCCGTTCCACGCGCACCTGGCTAATATCACCGCCGTATTCGGTTCGAAGGCGCATCTGGCAGGACGGGCAGAGATTGCCCTCAATGCGGACACCAATCTCCTTTTCCACTTCGGGACGAAGCTCCAGCGGAATCAGATGCAGGGGTTCCTCATGCATCGGGCATCCCTGAATGGCATATACAGCGCCCTTTTCTGTGCGCGAGAATTGTTCAAGGCCTCGTTTCAGCAGCGTTACCAGTGTTGACTTTCCTCCACTGACCGGACCCATAAGCAGCAGAATCCGTTTGCGAACATCCAGGCGGCGTGCTGCCGAGTGGAAATATTCTTCCACCAGCTTTTCAATGGACCGATCCAGTCCAAAAATCTCCTGTTCAAAAAACTTGTACCGTTTGTGCCCCCCCACTTCTTCGACGCCAAACGATTCAATCATCTGGTACACTCGTGCGTGAGCCGTCATTGCCGGAGTCGGGTCCTCTCTCAGCTTTGCAATATAATCTTCAAATGTCCCGTTCCATGTCAAACGGTCACTTTCTGCCCGATGTTCCGCAACGCGTTCAAAAATATTCATGCTTGGTACCTCCCATGGCTCCTTTAGTGTGATTGTCAACCATTCCGAATGGTATGAAGAAATCAATAGAATTACGGCTTCTGCTTGAATACCAATCTTGCGGTCCGGATTAGTCCCGCCACCATCTGTCCAAACATCTTGTATTGTTGTGAAAAGTGTATTACATACCTATGCGCCAAATCGGATAAGTTGACCTCTTTTTTTTCAATCCACAGGTCTTAATTTGAGGCTTTCCCTGTTCTATCAGACATCTTGTGCATCCAGAAAAAAAAGAACGGATATGATATAATGAAGGTTCTAAATTCAGAAAACGGGACAATACGTGGCCAGAGACGAGCCGCTTCAGGGAAGGAGCAGAAACGATGGCAGTAAAGTACGAAACCGAGTTATATTCGCCTATAAAGGCTTTTTTCGAACGACGTGGCTACGACGTGAAGGCTGAAGTCAAACATTGTGACCTGGTTGGGGTCAGATCGGATCAGAGTGAACCACTCATTGTAGAGATGAAAAAAACATTTAATCTGTCTCTGCTGCTTCAGGGAATGCAGCGTCTGAAGCTCAGCCCCTTCGTGTATCTGGCTGTTGAACGGAACCGTAGCAAGCGTGGCGCCGTGAATCAGCGCTGGGGCGAATTGACCGCACTGTGCAGACAACTGGGACTGGGGCTTATCACCGTTACGTTCTACAAAACCAAATCACCTCTTATTGATGTGCTGTGCGAACCTACCGCCCAAGCTCATATGCCTGGTAGCGGCACCGGTGTCCGTAAGGGCGGTATCCGGCGGAAACGACTGCTGAAGGAATTCGACGAGCGCAGTGGTGACTACAACACGGGAGGAAGCACGCGCAGGCAGCTGGTTACCGCTTACAGGGAAAAGGCACTGCGTGTGGCTTCTGCCCTTCGTGCTCAGGGAGAAGCCTCTCCGGCCTCGATCAGCAAAGAGACAAGTGTAGGTTCCGCTGCGGCCATTTTGCAAAAAAATTATTATGGCTGGTTCGAGCGGATATCCCGTGGACGATATGTGCTGACGATTAAGGGCGTGCAGGCACTGACCGAGCATGCTCACATGCTTGAGGATAATGATATGATTGACCGGAGTATAAATGAACTAGACATGGATTTCCTCCTGATCCAACGTGACGACGGTGATCTGAAGCACATTGCGGAAGTAGCGGAGCCTACCTGATCCATGGAAAGAATGTCTGAGACAACGTAGCTTCATGCAAAATGAAGATGCAGAAAAAGCCTGTCATCTCCTATGGAGATAACAGGCTTTTCGTGTTTCTATTTTAGGCTATTAGAAGCTTACTGCTACTTCGGAAGCCAATTTCAGACCTGCTGCTACGATGTCCTGGGAACGGTCAGGTGAAGCATTGTGACCTTCAACGATAACCAATTCAGGGTTTTGGATACCCCAGAAGTTCAGTACATTCGTTACATATTTCACGGACATTTCAGCGGATGCCATAGGCTCTACGGAGTAAACCCCGCCACGTGCGTTCAGCAATGCCACTTTTTTGTCGCCAACCAGACCTACAGGGCCTTCAGCAGTGTATTTGAACATTTTTCCAGCTTGGCTCAGGTAGGAAATGTAGTTCACCAGTGGTGCTGGAACAGTGAAGTTCCACAGTGGGAATGCAAACACTACTTTGTCTGCTGCCAAGAATTGATCTTGCAATTGTGCTGCCAGTGCAGCTGCTTTTTGCTCTTCTGGTGTTGCTTCGATACCATTAGCTGCTTTGTATCCACCTGTAATTACAGTGTTGCCGTAGTAAGGAATATCTGTATTGTAGAGATCCAGTTCGGTAACGGTGTCACCAGGGTGGGATTCTTTGTATGCGCTCAGAAATGCATCGTACAATTGTACGCTGACTGCTTGATCTGCAGGACGGTCGTTTGCTTTGACAAATAAAATGTTGGACATGTTCGTTCCCCCGTTAGTTAAAATATATGAGTGCTTCTCCTGAACTTGCAATAAATGCAGCTGATATAAAGAAAACAACAACTCATTAATACATATTATATATAAAAATGTTAGTGGATGCAATAACGTAATTACTTTGGGGGTAACCTATTTGCTTCCAAATCCAAGGGCTGGAACTTCCGCTGCCCAAGTTCCAGCCCTGAATTTGACCATTCATTCTTTCTTTCCTACATCCGGTTTAGCTCCGGGCTGTAAACTCTGTTATGGACTCACTGATCAGATTCATGCCAAGCAGCAATTCATCCCGGCCGGGATGGCTGAAGTTCAATCGGATGTACCGATGATCCTGTTCACCCGTGGAGCAGAGGGAACCGGGAAGAAAGGACACCCCTTTTAACAAGGCTGCTTTGAGCAGAGCTCCGCTGTCCAATCCATCCGGCAACTGTACCCACAGATACATCCCCCCTTCAGGAATGCTGTACTGGCTCCCTTTCCAACCCGGACGCTTCAATAATTCGAGCATAAGCTTGAGCCTGGTTTTATACTCCCGGTTCAGCATGGAGAGATGATCACTCCACTTAAAAGGAGAATGGGCGAGCAGTTGATACAGCAACCGCTGATTCATGGGGCTGGACTGTCCGTCTGCTATCCGTTTCACGGAGGCCATAGCCTGGATCAAGGCCGGATGACCGGCAGCCCAACCTGTACGCAGGGCGGGTGCTACGGTTTTGCTAAACGAACCAATGTAGAGAACATGTCCACCCTGATCCGCTGTATCCAGCGCAAAGAGGGAAGGATACTTCCGGTAGAAGTCTCCCGGCTCCAGTCCATCGAAATGAAGTTCACCATAGGAATCATCTTCCACGAGCAGCACACCGTAGCGCGAGCACAGATCAAGCACAGCCTCACGCCGTTCCATGCTCCACAGCACGCCAGTTGGATTGGAAAAACTGGGTGCAGCAAAAAGCAGCTTAGGTCTCACCTGCTGCATGTGATGCTCCAAAAGGTCAGGCAAAATGCCATCCCCATCGCCTGTGACGGGCACGATTTTGGCACCTTGCATCTCCAGAACCTCGAGACAGCCTGGAGAGGTAGGATGCTCGACCAGTACAGAATCTCCAGGCTCAAGCAGCAGACGCATCACAAGGTCGATGGCCTGCTGGGTCCCTGTGGTCAATAGAATCTGCTCTGGTACTGTCCGTATACCCTTGCGGGCATTCCAATCTTTGTCTAGCCACTCTCTCAAGGGTCTGTACCCTGCTGGCTCGCCATACTGCAATGCGGAGGGTCCGGAACTAAATACAGACACCGCTGCTTCTTCCAGCAGTTTGAATGGAAACAGCTCCTCCGCAGGCAGTTCTTCTGCAAGAGAAATGAAATAATCCCGGCCAGACATCTCACGAATGTCCCTCAGTGGTGATGTCAAAAGCCTATTTGTACGGGAGGCAAAGAAATATTTCATCGATCCGTTCCCCTTTCATCCCTATTCCGAACTGTGCTCGCAGTCCGTAGCCCCTACAACCTATTCCTGTTGGACACTGAATATGACCAGACCGAACAATTGACGAGTCATCGTACATAGGGATTTATGGAACCATGCTCGTCAGGATACGGTTTTGGTCTGCCTCGCATATAAAGCGTAACGTTCAATCGCCTGTGCCCTGCTGCTTACATCCAGCTTCACGTATATTTTACGCAGGTAATTATCAATCGAACGTCTGCTCACGTTAATCTCACTGGCTATTTTATCATAGGTTACGCCCTGAACAATTCTTTCCATGATAAAAGTTTCGGTTTCGGTTAATTCAACAATAAGTTCTTCGGCCGGAGACTCGACGGGCTGGGCCCATTCCGAACTGGCTAACCAGGATAACGGGATGGATACACAACCCTCACGCAGCCCGGAAATCAGATGAATCAGCTGGCTAGGGGAAGCCTGTTTGGACAGCATACCACTTGCGCCAAGACTGATCAGATGACGAAATAATTTCACATTGTCCTCGTCCGTTAGAATAATGATGTGACTATGAGCCGACAGATTTTTCATTTGGGCAATATACTGATCTGCCTGGCCCTCAGGAAGCCGATAATCCATCAAAATTAGATCGGGCTGGTGAATGTTCACAAGGTCAAGACCTTCGGACCCGGTCGAAGTCATCCCCCGCACTAACAGATCCTGCTGTTCTTCCAATATCAATTTGGTACCCAGCATGCTGGTGGGGTGGATATCTACGATGACCACCTGCCATACTTTTTTCATTGTTGTTCCCCCTGTTATGTATTGGACAAATTCCTTTTCTAACCTCAGCCATGATAATGCCTCTATCCTTGCGACAGTCCGTGTATAGAAGAAGCAAAAGTCGGATAATGTCGAAAAAATAGGAAAACACTTGATACAGCTGTAAGAACAGCTCTATTTCTACTGTATTTCACTGTCGTCACATCAGGATTTTTGTCTTCCCAAGCGAAGAAAGATCAAAATATAGTATAAATTTCCTGCATTTCTATCTAAAAAAGTCGAAAAACTTGCCCAAAGTTCCTACTTATTGCATCTATAAGAAATTGTATCCTAGGACTTCCTTCCGATGCAATCTCTTTTTATCCTATTACTCAAAGAATTTCATTTTTGCGTAATCAATAGTGGCGTGATAGAATGAGGACTGGAAAATTTTTTGTACCTATAAATAACCAGGAGTGATGATATGAAACCTTCTGTCCAACCCTCTGACATCCATCACACCCGGAGCGCCAAAGGTAAGGCCGGATCTTCAGTCAGGCTGTTTCTGGTCATGTGGATTGTTCTCATTGCACTTGGAGTACTCGGAACCTACTATTATAGTAACCACCTCCAGCAACAGATGATTAATCAGCTTCAGACCCATAATCAACAGCAGATTGCAGCGCTCAAAGCCGACTACGAAAAGCAGCTAACAACGATATCCAAGGAAGTAGCGGACCTGCAGGGCCAGGTGCAGTCCTTTAATGAATTGCTGACTTTCACCAAGGATAATGCAAACGATAAAACCGACAACAGCAACAAATTGTATACCCAGCTGAGCGAAGTCAAAAAACAACTGGAGACACTCCAGAAAAAGATGGACCTGCTCAAATGATTACACCCGTAAAAAAGGTTAATCGTTTATTTATGCTTGCACTTGCTCCTTTTGTTGGATTGATATTATGCATGCTGCTGATTCGTCCTCCGCTAGAACCCGGAGATTTCATCGATTTTGGTCTGGCTGAAGAGACCGTTACACCCCGGACCCAGGCAATTAGCCAGGAGCTTGCAGGGGCAAAAGAAGCTGCTGTTCAGACTTCTTCTTCTATTAAAAGAACAACTCAGCTGTACAATCAGACAACGAGTACGATGTCGACGCTTGTACAGAAGGCTACGGTTCAAGCCGCTCGCCCGGAAACGATCTATAATCAACGGATCTCATCCAAGCTGGGCGTTCCGTTTGAACGGATAGACAGTGATCGACTTACGATTGAACTCTATAGGGTCAATCCAGGCCCCTATAAAGGCTATGCGATGAAAATCAAGCTAAAAGATCCCACGGCCATGAAGATGGCTCTGGACAGCGAGCCAGGCCGATCTGAGACAACCATGCAGGCGGTTAAGCGCAGCGGTGCCATTGCCGGAATTAATGCCGGTGGGTTCGCCGACAGCGGCGGCAAACGATATCCGCTGAGTACAACCGTTATGGATGGCAAGTATGTGAATGGTTTTCAGGCCAGCTTTAAGGATCTGTTTTTTGTAGGTCTTGATGATGCCGGTAAGCTGGTAGGCGGTAAATTTTTCGATAAAAGTTCCCTGGATCGCCTACAACCACAATTTGGTGCCACATTTGTACCCGTGCTCTTGCAGAATGGACAAAAAACGGTCATTCCCGCCAAATGGAAAGTGTCACCCAAGCGGGCTCCACGCACCGTGATCGGCAACTATAAGGACGATCAATTGTTAATTATCGTTGTTGACGGGTATAACGAAGGGGGCAGCTCAGGAGCCACCCTGGAAGAGCTGCAAGGACGTTTGTACAAGCTTGGCGTCGTGGATGCCTATAATCTGGATGGCGGCGGATCGTCCTCACTCATCGTGAACAACAGGGTTGTGAATAACCCTTCAGACGGGAGCCTCCGACCGGTACCTACTCACTTTTTATTTTACAAATGATGGAGTGAAGCATTCCTTTTCTTCCTATAATGGTTATAATAGAAGTAAAGATTGCGCAGGAGGTGCTATGGTATGTCATTTTCACTGACATTTTGGATTATTGCAATTGTATTGGCTCTCTTCCTTACAGGCATTCTCACTTCATCCTACAACAATGACAAAACCAAGGGCCTATAAGGGCCAAGCCTCTCCTGGTGAGAGGTTTTTTCATTTTATAATGAGTCAAATAAACAAGCTAAACAAGAGACAAGGCTTAAAAGAATGCTTCAATTCTTCTAAGCCTTGTCTCTTGCTGTACAGTCTTCGTTTGACACAGTATCCATGGAATGAAGAAGGGGCAGTGTCGTCAATAGCTAACCGCCTTTTCACCCCGGGCTTGCGCAATATATTCTGACTGAACCTGGCTGTTTACCGACCCGCCCTCCACCAGTGTCACGTAGATGCGTTCATGATCAACAGGCTCTCCAGCAATAATCTTGATTAATTGTTCGGCTGCGAGTGCGCCCCATTTTCGTTTGGAATAATCAATTGTGACCAGTCTGGGCTGCACATATTTGCTAAGTTCAATATTATCGAATCCGATAATATCAATCTCCTGACCAATGTTTAACTCGCTATCAGCGAGCCGGTCACACATCCCGATCGCCATCTCGTCATTGAGACAAAACACCCCAACCGGTTGAGTATATTCCTGAATAATACGTTCAGCTGCCCGTTCTCCGCCACTCTTCTCGAAATCTCCGGTGATCTCAATCCATTCCACATTCGCTTCCCGCTCCGATACTTGCCTCACAGCCTTTAACCGCTGAGCCGAGTCAAATGAACCTTCAGGACCTGTCACGACATAGATCTTCGTGTGTCCCTGTTCAATCAAATGCTCCATCGCAAGGGTTGCTCCTGCCTTGTTATCCAGCAGAACCTGATTAATATTCGGGTGATCCAGTTCCCGGTCAAGCACTACAATTTTGTGTCCTCTGTCTGCATATTGCAACAGTTCCTTGCTCGCAAATGTATGATCCAGAATGACAGCACCATCAATCATTCGCTCCGGAAGCATTCGATGAGATTGTTTCCCGCTGCACACAATCAGGTCGTACCCTTGCGCGTTACACACAGACTTCATTCCACTAAGCAAGTCTCCATATACATCCCCGCTAAAATCCGTCAGAAATACACCCAGAATTTTGGATTCTCTCTTCTTCAATGTTCTGGCAGCAGCATTGGGAACATAGTTCAGCTCTTTGGCGATAGCCAAAATTTTGGAACGGGTCTCATCTGTCACTTTGTTGCTGCCATTCAGAGCATATGACACGGTAGAGATCGAAACTCCCGCCTGTTTGGCGATATCCTTGATACTGACCACATTCTTCGCTCCCCTGTTATGTTCATCAGGCCCTTCGAAATCGAAGGACCTGACATCTTAGATATTTATACTTGATAAGATGGACCAACGTTCACACGATTAACTGTAAATCTCAATCACGTTATTGTCGCTCAGGCTCTGTTCAAGAGCCGTGCGTGAAATACGCAGTCCACCAAGACGATAAGGTTGTTGCAACCTCGTTGCATCCAGCGCCTTGCCATTCAGGACAATACGTTGTACGGCCTCTCCGCTGAGATGATAGACGAAGGTTACTTTTTGGCCGGCAAATTGAAAATCAAAATGCAAACCATCCAAGCTCGCAGGTAACACAGGGTCCAGAATCAGATCTTCTTCCTCCTGACGAATACCCAGGGCGTTCGAAATGAGCTGATTCATGTAGATTCCCGGTCCACTGGAGTAGATTCTCCAGCCACCCTTCACCTGTACATCTCCTGTGCGAAGCTTATCGAATTGCTCCTGCGCTGCATAACGGTTGTTGAATTTCCCGTCAGAGCTGCTGAAGTAGGCATTACTTTGACGCAAATCTGCGTTAGGAACAGCGTCCTGAATACCCACGGGATTGATAATGCCGAGGCCATTCCAGACTTCATCCGGGTTACCCAGCTTGGCCATGGCTTCAATATAGCGGATGTGAGCATGAACATATTGCAAGCCCACTTCACGCCCGAAGTTGGATGCCTGCTCTGCACGTTTGAAATGAGTGCTGACGCCGCCATCATACTGTGCTGGACGATTCATCAATCGGACACCATCCGGGCAGTACAGCTTGTCCTTGATCAGTTCATAATGGGATTGGGCTTGCTCAGGCTCCAGCAGCTCGGCAATCATGCTGCGTGTCATCGGCAGCAAACGGTACTGAATACCTGTCTCGCTGTCATCCGGATGCAGCATGCGCTTTGCTTGTGCCGGATCTTCCATATATACAAAGCCTGGAATCACATCGGTATCCAGCATGTATTTGCTGAAGTCCCTTTTCACACCCGCTGCCATGTCGCTTAACTCGGAAGAAAGCTCCGGTTTTACAGGCGCAAGCGCTCTGGATAGCTGCTTCAACGTTTGATAGGTGAGCGCTACAGTCCAGCTGCTGACCATATATTGCTTCAATTGAGCATTGGCAGGCTGTAATGTATCGTCCCAGTCCCCGTCACCATATGAAGAGAGGAATGTATCATGCAGGAAATGGCTGCGGATATACTCCAATTCTTTTTGGGCATGCTCCAGCACGCTGGCTGTCTGTTCAGTAAAATCAAAACCATGTTTTACCGTATAAGGTACTTCTTCACTCAGAATCGAATAATCCTTGGTCGCAATCAGATAATCACTTAGCACTTTAAGAGGCCAAACAATAATGTCACCATGGCTTTCTTCCTGTTGAACCTTGAAATAACGATCGAACATAAACCATTGCGGCCAGTTGCCGTCATCCTCATACTGATGCGAATATACCATCTTCAGAATGTCACGAACCTGCTCATACTTTTGTGTGGCCATAAAGTATTCGACCGGACCCTGGCAGACATCCCTTGTTCCCCAAGCCGCACCGCCATATTGCTCCAGCCCGTGAGGAACAGAGTAATGCACCAGCATATTATGGGTGTACCACCATGCAAGAGCATTCACTTTGAACAGCTCGTCTGCTCCTTGCTTCTGAGGCTGGGACAAATGGAATCCATTCATCACTTCTCCATAGAAGGTACGATAAGCTAACACTTCCTCTTCGAAGCTACGTGTCGAGAATGCAGTCTGTCCACCTTCCAACAGACCTTGAATGGTCAATGTCCATTCAGCGCTGCTGTCCAGACGTAAAGTCGTCAGTGAGTCGTCGCCTGCGTTTACTCCACTAGCCAGCTCAGTCTCGTCGCCAACCTTCACTCCTGCTCCGCTTACCCGCATGCGGTACTCCAGATTCGGATATACTTCGGCACTGAGGGAGCTGTGATCTGCCTTGAAGCTCAGTTCACCATTCTGCTCGGTAACATGAACAGGCCATTCATATTCATTCACATTCATCGTAATCTGATTGGTGATCAGGTAACGATAAGCTAGTCCTTTTTCAGACTTCACATGAAGATGTACTTCAGGAGTATCCAAAGTTGTATAATTTGTGATGATCAGCGTGTCCTCAGCTGTTTTGTAATACCAGCGCACATAGTTGAAGCCCATTTCAAACAGGGAAGGCATTGTAAGTAAGTGGAAGATTCCCTCCATCTCAACGTAGATCCGCTGACCGGATGTTTTCGGTATGTTGAGTGCACTGCGTGCATTGCTCATCATTTTATTGAAGTTCGTATTTCCAACAACCACATGGGAATTGAAAATACCATACATATAGGAAGATGTAGTGATTACGTTCTGACCCAGCTTCACATTGTTGCCGCTCATCAGAATGTGTCCATGCGGACGTTCCACACGCATTTCCTTTTCCTTCAGCACAATATGCTCATACGTATCGGTAAAGAACGCCAGCAATTCGCCATCCGCGCGCTCTTCCTGATGTCTCTTCGAAGCCGGGAAGCGGGAATTCACTTCTTCTTCGGTCATCGATAAAGTAGTCAATGGTTCACCGATTACCGGATGGAGAGATACTTTTGGAAATACGTTGGATACTGCCTGTACCGTGTTTGCATTCTCTTGACGCTTCGCTTCGTACTCGTCCCAAGCCTGTTGGACAACATCCTGGTATTCGAGTTTCTTCACCGCTTCAGGGTGGTTAGCCTGAAAGAGTCCATAGAACACAAAACGAGTTTCGCCACTCAACACTACTTTTTCGGACTGCAGAGCTGTGTATGCAAATTCATACTGGTACACTTCATTCGCAAGTGTTGGCTTGCCCAGACTTTCAGGGACATTCGTTTCCTTGTAACTCAAACCAAAGAATTGAAATCCATCTGTGGAGTAACCTGCTGCACGGGTTAATGAACCCTGTTGAAGATAAGGAAAGGCCCCGCCCTGTGGCTGATTCTGCCGTGAAGCTACGATATATCCAAGTTTCGCATCCTCAAATACGGCATGGTCAATATATTGCGACAAGTAAGCCTCATTGCTGCGTACCGCACCTGGATCGGCATTGCCGACATCCTGGCCATAGACCACGTCGACCTCTTCTCCATTCCCATTTACGGTTACATCCCAGAACCATACACCTTGTGCTGTTGGAGCAAATACAACCTGATAGCCTACGCCCTCGGCGGTACCTGTCCATACCATACGACTGCCGTCGGTGCTCACCTGGCTGTCAGAGTGAATGCCAAGCATTGGCACAAAACGGATACCGGAATCACTGTGAAAACGCAAGTACAGATTGTTCATGGAGCCGTCCACTGGACTAGCCATCCACTGATTAATCATCGTTGTTCCACTTACAGCCTTGAACAAATCACCGCTTTCCCAGAACGTAAAGCACAGCTCTCCGGATTGCACGTTGATTTGAGATTTATTCATGGTCTTCATATATCGATTCATATCCTCCTATCCACAATATCCAATTACACCAACTTGAACGTGCTCTCCAATGTATCGCGGCTATTCGGCCCTACGAAAATGTGGAATGTTCCTTTATCACTGCAATGACTCAAATCGGAATGATGATAACGAAGCTGTTCTTCGTTTAATGTAAATGTAGCCGTACCACTTTCACCCGGTGCGAGTGAGAGCTTAACATAGCCTTTCAGCTCACGCATTGGACGCACAACTTCACCAGTGACATCACGTACGTACAACTGAACCGTCTCCACACCAGCACGCTCGCCTGCATTGGTTACACTTACTTGGATCGTCAGAGGTTGATCAGCAGTCATTTCATTGCTTGAAACTTCCAGGTCACCATACTCAAACGAGGTGTATGACAAGCCGTAGCCAAACGGAAGCAGCGGATCATTCGGACTATCAATATATTTGGAAACATAGCGCTCTTCCGTCTTTTGCGGATTAAGTGGACGTCCTGTATTAAAATGATTGTAATATACCGGTATCTGACCTACAGATTGCGGGAAGGACATCGTTAGACGCGCAGATGGATTCACCACACCTGTCAACACATCGGCGATGGCCGCTCCACCCTCACTGCCCGGGAACCATGCTTCAAGCACAGCATCAGATTCTTCAAATACGCCATGCAAGTCCAGAGGGCGACCGTTGAAGATCACGCTGGCGATTGGTTTACCCGCTGCTTTGAGCTGTTTCACCAATTCCAATTGAGCTGCCGGCAAACGAATATCCGTACGTGATCCACCTTCACCACTCATTTCGGAATCTTCACCGAGTGCAAGCACGATCAGATCAGCTTTGCTTGCTACTTCAAGCGCTTCAGCAATCTGTTCAGCGGTGATCGTGTGAACGTTGCTGCCTTGAGCCATATGAACTTTCCCAGCTGCAAGACGTTCCTGCAAAGCCGTTCCCAGCTTAACGGCATCCTCTTTGACACCTTCACAGGACCACCATCCGAGAATGTCTTCACTTTGGGCAAAAGGTCCGATTAAGGCAATGTCGGCTTCTGGCTTCAGCGGAAGCACGTCATTATCATTTTTCAGCAATACTGCCGATTTGGTTGCAAGCTCATACGATACCTGGCGGTGTTCTTTCGAGAACACAATCTCGCGCTCACGCTCCGGATCAGCTGCACGCAGTGGATTGTCGAACAATCCCAGCTTTTCTTTCAGTTGCAGAATACGGAGTACCGCTTCATCAATGAGCTTTTCTTCCACTTCGCCGTTCATGATCAACTCCGGCAAATGATGGACATAACAAGGTGTCATCATCTCGATGTCCACTCCTGCACGAATGGCGCGATATGCGGCTTCACGATCATCTTCAGCTGCGCCATGAGCAATCATCTCGCGAATGGAAGCCCAATCCGAGATCAATACACCATCAAAGCCCCATTCATCACGCAAAATGTCACGCATCAGCTTCTCGTTTCCGCTCGCTGGAATACCCTCTACGGTATTGAATGAAGCCATAACCATTTCGACGCCTGCATCCAGTGCTGCCTTGTAAGCCGGTAAATAGTACTCACGCAAGCTGCGTTCAGACATGTCGACCGTGTTGTAATCACGACCACCTTCTGCTGCCCCATAGGCTGCAAAGTGTTTTACACAAGCTGCCAGACGATCCGGCTCATCCTTCAAATTGTCGCCCTGATAACCACGTACAAATGCCGCTGAAAACAGACTGTTCAAATAAGGATCTTCGCCTGTTGTCTCCATTACCCGCCCCCAGCGCGGATCACGAACGAGATCGACCATCGGTGCAAAAGTAACATGGAGGCCAGAGACGGCGGATTCACGAGCTGCAATCTCAGCACTTTTCTCTGCCAGTTCAGTGTCCCATGAACAGCCAATGGCTAGCGGGATGGGGAAAATAGTTTTAAAACCATGCACAACGTCCGCCATGAACAAGAGCGGAATGCCGAGACGGCTTTTTTTTAGGTAAGCTTGCTGCACATCAATAATGGCCTGTGCACCGGACAATCCCAGAATGGAGCCACTGGCATCCACGGACTGATCCGTGATTCCCATCTCTTCCATAGGACCTGTGATCTGACCTTCGACATTGGTTCCTTCATAAAAGTTAGCGGTCAGTTGAAGCAGCTGGGCCGTTTTTTCTTCCAAAGTCATTTGTTTTACAAGGTCTAGCAACTGCTCGTTATTCATAGACATTATCCTCCACTACATGTTGTTGAAATAAAGAACCCGGCTGCGTTCGGGGAGAGACCGCGCACCGGGTTCGATTGGATGGGACCGACAGAACACACCTGTCATATCCCATCTTCTAACTACTGAATGATTACTTGAATTCTTTGTTCAGTTCATCCAGATAAGGTTGAACCAGGGACATTTTGCTGTTTACCCATTCTTTCCAGTTCGCTTCCAGATCTCCACTTTTGAGGATCAAGTTGGCATATTCATTCTGGTAGTCGAATGAAGCCTGACTTTTAGCTTTGGAATCGTACAGGTTGACATCCCAGTCGTATGTTGCGAGTGATTGACCTTCTGTACCGAGTTTTGCTTTTTCCTGGAACAGTTTCACAGCTCTATCACGATAATCCTTTTTAATTGCAGGGTTTACAACACTGAAGTCGTCACCCAGAAGATACAGACCTTCGAAACGTGCTGGATATTTGTCTTCCAGAACAGTTCCTTCTGGCAGCAAGCTAACCAGTTCGTTGTTTTCATCATATTTCCAGTCGGTTCCTTCAAAGCCCATGTTGATGAGCAGTTGTCCTTCTTTGGTAGTCGAGTAGTCGATCAGATCCATGATGCGTTCGAATTTCTCGTCACTGATGTTCGGATTGAAGATCAATGCAGACCAGAAGTTGGCTTGCTCCATATTGCGGTATTTCCCATCATCGCCCAATACGATTGCTGTGTGTACCAGATCATCACTATCTACACCCAGATTCTTTCTCATATCGGAATCCAGACCTTGTCTGTACGAAGCCAGTCCGCCCAGACTTGTTACTGCAGCTGTACCTGTTACTTTGAAGTTGTTTTGACCTTCATTGTTTTTCCATGTGTAGAACTCAGGATTGAGCAAACCATCTTTGTAGGCTTTTTGCATCAATTTAAGTCCTGTCAAAGTTTCAGGATCTGCTGGTCCCCAGTGGAACTGGCCATCTTCTCCTTTATAGAACGGAGAGTCAGTCATGGCATGAACACTGTTCGGCATAATGATGTTCGTCATGGCATCTGCCGCATTGTAGGACAAAGGTACAAGTTTGTTGCCCACTTTGCCTGGATCTTTTTCTTTCACAAGCTCAGCGTATTCATTCAATTCAGTTGTTGTATATGCATCTTTCAGTTCGAAACCAACCGCTTCAGCCCAGTCTTTACGAAGCGCAATAACACCAATTTGGTTCGTCAATGGGTCAGCAGGTTTGTTCTCGAAATAGATTGGTCTTGGCAGGACGTATGTTCCACCCGTCAGTTCTTCCAGCTTGTCTCCAAGACCGGTCAACTTGTAGGCTGCTGCCACGTTAGGCCAGCGTTCTTTCCAGTCATCCGGGAATTTGTAGAACAGCCCTTGATCAATACTGTTCATGGCATCGCCATGCACGTAGTTCCATACTGCTACATCCGGCAAATCGCCAGAGTTGATCCACAGACGAAGCTTCTCGCCCCATGAATCCCAATCGATATAGTTGTAATCCCATGTTACATTGAACTTGTCTGTCCAGAACTTGTGGAAGTCATTATCCAAGTTCCCGTTTTTAATTTCTGTCAGGTTTGCTACAGAGATGGTCAGATTATCTTTGTAATTTCCCTCTGCATCTTTTTCGTTACCACCTGAAGCTCCTTGGCTGGAACAAGCGGTCACCATCAGCATAACTACACTAAGCGTGATGGCAAAGAGAGCTCGTACTGACAACTTTTTGTTCGTTTTCATGTTTTACCCCCATGTTTTTTAGTAGAATTTTAATGCAAAATCCTATACGTATAATCAGGTTTTGATAGCCCCTGTCAATACCCCTTTGGCAAAGTGTTTTTGCAGCATTGGGAAGAAACACATAATTGGTACCATAGTGACAAATACTGCCGCCATCTTCATACCCATTGAGAAATTGCTTGCTTGGGCAGCATCCACACTGGATGCATTGGATGCGTTCGTCTGTGATGTGACGATAATGTTTCTGAGTACATTCTGGAGCGGCAACTGATCCGCTTTTCGCAGGAATATCATCGCATCGTACCAACTGTTCCAGTACGCCACACCGTAGAACAACGTGATTGTAGCCATAATTGGCGTAGCCAGCGGAAGAACAACAGAGAACAGAATTCTCCACTCTCCTGCTCCATCCAGTCTCGCCGATTCCATCAGCGATTCAGGCAAGGTATAGAAGTAGTTCATCATCAGAATCATGTTGAAAGCACTGAAACTTCCCGCCAGGATAACGGACCACAGCGTACCTGTAAGGTGAAGTGATTTCATGATCAGGTAGAGCGGTACAATACCACCATTAAAGATCATCGTGAACAGTACTAGGAAAAAGAGAAATTTCTTGAACGGAAATTTGTTGCGACTAAGGCCATATGCCATGCTTGTTGTCAGGAACAAGCTGAGTGGTAAGCCGATGACTAGCAAAATAATTGTATTTTTGTATCCCGACAGAATCGTCCCGTCAGCAAACAACGCCTTATAGGAATCCAATGTCCATTCTTTAGGGAACATCAAAAATGGATTGTCAGCATATTCTTTTTGTGTTGCGAACGAGATCATGATGACATTCCAGAATGGAATCAGAATCATCAAGGCAAGCACAAGTAATATGGCGAAAATAATGTAATCGAGAAATGTCATTTTTTCTGTACCAATTCTCGGTTTTTTGTTAGCTTTCTTACTCATTTCATTTTTCCTCCTCTCTTATCGGAACAAACCGTCTCCGCCAAGCCACTTGGCAAATCTGTCTGCGAGAAGCAGCAAGACCATATTCACGAGGGAACGGAACAAGCTGACCGCTGTCGAGAATGAGAAGTCCGTTGAGGACTGGAACGTAATTCGATAGATATATACATCCAGTACTTCCGATACATTTTTGGTTGCGGCATTTGCCAAGTTGAAGATCTGGTCGAAACCGGAAGACATCAATCCACCAACCGACAGGATGAACATGACGGTGATTGTAGGAAGAATGTTTGGCAATGTGATGCGGAACATCTGTTGCATACGGGATGCTCCGTCAATCTGTGCTGATTCATACTGATCCTGATCGATACCGGAAATGGCAGCCAGGAAGATAATTGCACCCCATCCGCTTGATTTCCAAATATCCGTCAACAGCAGCATCGGTACAAAGTTGGACTCGGAACCCAGGAAGTTAATGGTTGGCAATCCAAGCAAACCAAGTGCACTGTTTACCAGTCCGTCATAAGCCAGGACGTTGATAACTACCCCGGATACGATGATCCACGAAAGGAAGTGAGGGAACGTAAGAACGGTCTGGAACCACTTTTTCCCTCTGCGCATCCGCAATTCATTCAGCAACAGGGCAAGAATAATTGGGAACGGGAACTGAATAATCAGTTTTAGAATGTTGATGTACAGCGTCCGCCATACGGCGTCAATAAAGGTTGGATCCCGGAAAACGTATTTGAAATTCTCAAATCCGCTCCATGGGCTTCCCCAAATCCCCAGGTTCGCCTTGTAGTCTTTAAATGCAAGAGACAGGCCACCCATTGGCATGTAGGCAAACAGGATCAGCCAGACGAGCCCTGGAATAAGCAGGGTGTACGTCATTCTGTGCTTCCAGATTTCACTCCAGAGCGAATTGCCTTTCAAGTTTCCCTTCAGCTTTTTGCTAGGTCCTTCGGCTGCAGGTTTCAAATTGCATCTCCTCACTCTACTTTGGTCTTGTCGTTATACAGAAAATCAAACATGGTTCTCAGGTGTTGCTCCCAGAATCTCCATTCATGGGTACCCGGTGTTTCCACATACCGAAACTCAAAATCCGTTTCCTGCATGTATTCAGCGAATTTGCGATTCATGTCCACAAAGGGATCAATGTCACCACAGCAGCTTAGAATATCCGGTAAATTCCCACCTTGCTTCAACAGCTTGGCAGACAGTACATACAGGTCCTGATCGGGTTTTACCTGTAACCGTTCTCCAAAAACCGCTTTCATTTCCTTGATCATACCTGATGGCATATCCGGATCATGAAGCCGGGTCTGGATATTAGTTACACCTGATAAGGACACCGCCTTGCGATACCTCTCGGGATATGTCAGTGCACATTTCAATGCACCGTACCCGCCCATGGATAGACCGGCGACGTAAGTCTTGGCCGGGTCTGTATTCAGATTGAGCTGACGCCTGCAGAATTCAGGCAGCTCCTGAGTGATGTAATGGAAGTAATTCAGGCCGTATTCCATATCGGTGTAATAGCTTCGGTTCGCTTCCGGCATAATGATGGTGCAGCCATATTGTTGCGCGTACGTTTCAATTGTAGTCAAACGTTGCCATGTACTTGCATTATCGCCTGCACCATGCAGCAAATATAGCGTACCGCCTGAAGTGTCTCCGGAGTCACTGGACACTACATGTATGCTTGTATTCATGCATAACGTAGGCGATCCGGTTTCGATCGTTATATGCGCCATATGATAACCCCTTTCATCGTCGGCTGCTGTCTGTAAACTTCTGTTTCTCTGCCTTTTTGTTACAACTTCCAGTGATTCCCTCGTGTTTCGCTTGGTTATCGAAACGATTTTCTCGAATCGTTTCAAAACATAGCCAACGTTGATTTACTTGGACTTGATTACAACACTTTTTATGTGGAAGCGATTTCTTCGAATCGTTTCGAATAAATCATAATCCCGAAGTACAAACCCTGTCAATAACCTTTTTACAAATTTCGCGCTTTTTTCTCAAAAAACTGATTTTTCGTGATAAAATTTGCGTCAAAAGGCACTTTTAATGTAAAAAAATATCCTGTAAGTAAACGTTTGCACATCTTCATTGACATTGAACCAAGATTATACTAATATAAGTTCTAATTTTTGATCCAGATTACGGAAACGTTTCACCAACAGCAAATTTTTTTATTTATCTTCTTTTTTAGAAAGGATGTTAAGATGTCGAGTATTATTAATTCTTTTGTTCAACATATAGATGAGCAGCAGTTAAACGTTCATTCTGTCCGGGTATTGCAGAAAAGGGTTACAATCGGAGCTTGGGATCGTACTAGCGATATGCGCCGCTTACAGCATTCCGTCAGCAAATCGTTTACCTGCATGGCGATTGGCCTGGCTTTGGATGAAGGCACACTTACACTTGAATCCAGACTCGGTGACTATTTCACATCACCAACACCTGCTTCTAATTTAACAGCCTTCCCTCCTGCGGACCTCACCCTGTATGATTTGCTGCGGATGTCCTCGGGGCATGACGTACCCGTGTTATGGGCAGAAGAGCGAGCCACTCTCCCTGAGAAAGATTGGGCCAAATATTATATGTCCCTTCCTTTGAACAGAGTTCCTGGTGAAACGTTTACATATAGCAGTGCAGATACGTTTATGATCTCTGCCATGTTTCAAGCTGCCTCTGGTCAGACCGTTAAGGACTATCTGATCCCGCGGCTATTCGAGCCACTGGGCATTTCCAATGTAGAGTGGGAAACTTCTCCCTTGGGCATTACATTGGGCTGTGCGGGCCTGCAACTTACCAACGAGGAATTAGGCAGATTCGGTCAACTATTGCTTCAGGAGGGCAGCTGGAACGGCAAGCAGCTCATTTCTGCGGAATGGATCCGATTGGCGACAACACAACAGATCCCTACACCAGGAGACGGCGACTGGGGACAAGGTTATGGATATCAATTCTGGAGATGTTCCCATAACGCTTATCGTGCTGATGGCGCCAATGGTCAATTATGTGTTGTCCTGCCGGAGCTGGAGTCCGTCGTTGCCATCAATAGTGATGAACAAAATATGCAAGCCATTCTTGACCATGTATGGTCGGATATACTGCCTATTCTGGAGGGGAACATTTGAATATACGAGCAGCCACTAAGGCAGATTATGCGGAGTTAAGAAACATTTATCTGGAGTCACGACGTGCCCGATTCCACTGGGCTGAGCCGGAAGAACTGTCTCTGCAGGATTTTGACGCCGATACCGTGGATGAGCATATCATCGTGGCTGAAAATGAAGATGGACAGCTTCTCGGCTTCGCCTCGCTGTACCTTCCCGACAACTTTATCCACCTTCTGTTTATCCATCCCGGATTTATCGGCGGGGGTACAGGCTCACGCTTACTTGATGCGTCAATTTCACTCATGCAGCAGCCTGTTCGATTGAAATGTGTATCTGATAATCATAAAGCCATTGGCTTTTACGAACGACAGGGTTGGCGAAAAGTCATTGAAGAAGGTGCACCCGGGGAGAAATATTGGGTGATGGAGTACGACACTAATAGCTGATCCCATTCGTTTAATCCCGGTAAACTAGAATTGGACATGGGTTTTCCACACAAAAAAAGTATCATGACCTTCAGAGGCCATGATACTTTTTATTTTACCCGTGCTGTGGAAGCTGGGTCATTTCATCTAAACATTGTGCGCATATGTAACGCTCTTTGAACTCATTGACTTCTTCCATCGATCCACAAAAAATACATTTTGGACGGTATCTCTCCAGAATGATATGGTCCCCTTGTACTAAGATCTCTACAGGATCTCCCTCATTCATTTGATACCTTTTACGCAAAGATTTAGGCAATACGATCCTACCCAATTGGTCAACTTTGCGAACAACTCCAGCTGGCTTCATAGCTACGGCACACCTCTCCTATCTTACTCTAAATTTCTAGGTACATTTGTACTATGTTTATTAATTCGCCAACATTTTGTCGAATCCTGCTGGAAATAAACATTTTTTGTCCTTTTTTTTGAAAAATGTTTTTTTAGCGAATTCTAACCGTCACATATCGCGAATTAAATTAATCAAGACCCGGGAAATTAAGTTGACGCAATGCCTCATACACAATGATTGCTGCTGAGTTTGACAAGTTCAATGATCTGACATCTCCTGACATTGGCATTTTCATACAAGTATCAGGATTAGCAGCAATTAATTCTGGAGGAAGACCTTTTGTCTCTTTACCGAACACGAGAAAATCTCCATCCTGAAACTTAAAATCACTATAACGGTTCTTCGCCTTCGTGGTTGCGTAGAAGAAACGCCCTTCAGGGTACTGTTCCTGAACCTCGGCAAACGAATCATGATATTCAATATGAACGGCATGCCAGTAATCCAGACCCGCGCGTTTCAGTGTGGCATCATCCGTACGGAATCCGAGTGGACGCACGAGATGCAAATGTGTGCCGGTAGCCGCACATGTACGAGAAATATTGCCCGTATTTGCCGGAATCTCCGGTTCAACCAGAACGATATGTAAAGCCATATGTGTTCATTCTCCTTTTCATTTCATGTAAACGACAATTCTCTAATCTTAAAGAAAAGCCCTCCACACGTCAATGTGGAAGGCTCTGGTAAAGCACAAATGTGAATGCTTGAATTCACAACTCGCTGCCAGGTTGTTTATCCATTTGTCTTCTGGAAGTGGCTCATGAAGTCCGTAAGTGCTTTAACACTTTCATATGGAGCAGCATTATAAATGGAAGCACGCAGGCCACCAACACTCCGATGCCCTTTCAGACCAACGAAACCCTCTTGCTCTGAAGCCTTGATAAACTGTTTCTCCAGCTCCTCGTTAGCCAGGCGGAAGGTCACATTCATCAGGGAACGATCTGCCGAATCTACGCAACCGCGGTAGAAGTCACCGGAGGAATCGATCGCATTATAGAGCAAATCCGCTTTCTTCACGTTCTTCTGTTCAATTCCAGCCAATCCACCTTGTTCCTCGATCCACTTCAGAACCTCGTTCACCATGTATACGGAGAAGGACGGTGGTGTATTGTAGAGAGAATTGTTATCCACATGTGTACTGTAACGAAGCATTGTCGGAATCGTTTTAGGAGATTCACTAACCAGCTCTTCGCGAGCAATAACAACTGTAATCCCTGATGGGCCCAGGTTCTTCTGTGCACCTGCATAGATCATGCCGAATTGATTAAGATCAAACGGTTTGCAGAAGATGTCACTCGACATGTCGGCAATAAGTGGAACTGAACCGGTATTCGGGAATGACTTGAATTGTGTTCCCTCAATTGTTTCATTAGACGTCAAATGAACATAAGCTGTGCGATCCGGGAAGCTAAGATTCGATACGTCCGGCAATTTCATATATTTATCCGCTTCGGAAGATGCAGCGATCTGCGTCTCTCCAATCAGTTTCGCCTCAGACAGTGCCTTTTTGGCCCAGCTGCCTGTCATGACGTAACTGGCTGTCTGCCCTTCTCCGAGCAGGTTCATCGGCAGCATGGCGAACTGAGTGCTGGCTCCGCCCTGCAGGAAGAGAACTTTGTATCCTTTAGGATTGCCTAGCAGAGACAACAAACGCTCCTGAGCTTCATTATGTACAGATTCGTACACCGCTCCACGGTGAGACATCTCCATAATCGACATACCTGTGTTCCGAAAATCAACAAATTCTGCCTGAGCACGCTCCAGAACCTCAAGTGGCAACGCCGCAGGTCCTGCATTAAAATTATACGCTCTATTTGTCACAAATTCCCCCGCCCTTTCCATCCGTAGCTGACATATGAAGTGAATATTATCGCTATGATATCAGTATTCCTTATCTGCTTCAAGGGCAATAAGCACCGAAGCAGCGAATCAGGGTTATCAAATTCCTTTATCACCCTGCAAAGTTAATGCACTACATTGTTTAATTCAAGGAAAAGCCTCCGAGAGCGAGTCCCGGAGGCTTTACATTGGGAACAGTTTCTGTTCCGACTGGATTAGCAGTCGAAGTAGAGGCTGTACTCATGCGGATGAATACGAATTGCTACTGCTTTCGCTTCATCACGCTTGAGGTTGATATAGTTTTCGATGAATTCCTTCGTGAAGACGCCGCCTTCAGTCAAGAATTCGTTGTCCGCTGCCAGAGCGTCAAGCGCTTCTTCCAGGGAAGCAGGCACGCTGCGGATATTTTCTTTGTCTGCATCAGACAAATCGTAGATGTTTTTGTCGAGTGGACCATAACCAAGCTCAGTTGGGTTGATTTTACGTTTGATACCATCCAGACCCGCCATCAGCATTGCAGCGAATGCCAGGTAAGGGTTAGCTGTGGAGTCCGGTGTACGGAACTCGATACGACAACCTTTTGGTGTCACAGCTGCAACCGGAATACGTACTGCTGCCGAACGATTACCTTTGGAGTAAACCAGGTTAACCGGCGCTTCATAACCAGGTACGAGACGTTTGAATGAGTTCGTACTAGGGTTAGTCAAAGCAATCAGAGCTGGTGCATGATACAAAATTCCTCCGATGTAGTGCAGAGCCATTTCGCTCAGGTTTGCATATCCCGCTTTGTCATAGAACAATGGGGAATCGCCATCAAAGATGGATTGGTGAACGTGCATTCCGCTACCATTGTCACCAAACAGTGGTTTTGGCATGAATGTTGCTACTTTACCATATTGACGTGCGGTGTTATGCACGATGTATTTGTATACAAGCAGGTTATCTGCTGTTTTCTTCAACGTATCAAAACGGAAGTTGATTTCGGCTTGACCAGCTGTCGCCACTTCGTGGTGATGACGCTCAATCGAGAGACCCGCTTCTTCCAAAATGCGACACATTTCACTACGAATATCTTGTTGTGTATCCACTGGAGCTACAGGAACATATCCGCCTTTAGTGCGAACTTTGAAGCCCAGGTTACCGCCGTCTTCCTTACGGTTGGTGTTCCAAGAAGCTTCTTCTGAATCTACGAAATAGGAAGAGCTGTTTGTGCCGCTCTCATAACGTACATCGTCGAAGATGAAGAATTCGGATTCTGGTGCGAAGAATGCTGCTGTACCTACTCCGCTTTCTTTCAGGAACTCTTCCGCTTTGACTGCGATACCACGCGGGTCACGCTCATAACGCTCGCCATCCGGAGTGAAGATATCACACATAACATTCAATGTAGGGTGTGCTGTGAACGGATCGACAAAAGTCGCTTCAGGATCTGGAATCATAACCATATCGGACTCTTCAATTCCGCGGAAACCTTGAATAGAAGAACCATCAAAGGCTACTCCATTTACAAAAGTGTCTGCGTCAACTGCCGAAGCTGGTAACGAGATGTGGTGCGCACGACCGGATAAATCTACAAAACGAAAATCTACCCACTCGATGTTGTTCTCTTGAATTGATTTCAATACGTTTTCAACCGACATGTATTCGTCCTCCCAAATATTCCGAACATTAAACAACCCCGCTAAGAAAATGTCCATATTCGAATTTTTTTCTGTCGTCATTATAAAATCTCAAATGTGACATCGTCAATACTTATGTAAGGTATTTTTTGCGACTATGTAAGCTATGCTCACATTTTATAAACCTATTGATTTCATTTAACAACGTAAATAATATACATTTAACTGGTTTAATGCGGTAAAGCAGGGGTATATTTACCCTAAATTATGGAAATAACATTACATCATAAATGTTTCTTATCACCTATGATTAATAAATGCTTTCAAAGCTCTAAATAACACAAAAACCGGACATTTTGTCCTAGCTCCATTCTCATTGAACGGAGCCAGGACAGATGCCCGGATGAACTATATTACCTATACTAAGAAGTTCCGTTATACGCCAACTCGTGCCGGGAAGAACTCCGACGGTTGTTTGGCTGTGTTGAATGTTTTACCGACGATTGGTGCCAATTTCTCCAGATCCTGAAGCAGGTTGGCAAATTGATCAGGGAACAATGACTGCACGCCGTCACCCGTCATGGAGTTATCGGGATCCGTATGCATTTCGATAATTAGGCCGTTAGCACCAGCAGCAACAGAAGCCTTCGTCATCGGTTCAACCAGTTCACGGCGACCTGTACCATGACTAGGGTCCGAAATGACTGGCAGATGACTGAGAGACTGCAGGACAGGGATGGCCGACAGGTCGAGCGTATTACGTGTGTAGGATTCGAATGTACGAATACCACGCTCACACAGCATTACATTCGGGTTGCCACCCGCAAGAATGTATTCAGCGGCATTCAACAGTTCGTCATAAGTTGCACTGAAACCACGTTTCAGCAATACCGGTTTGCCACACTCACCCAATTTACGTAACAAATCGAAGTTCTGCATGTTACGTGTACCTACTTGCAGAATGTCTGCGTACTCGGCACAAATATCCACATATTCAGGTGTCATGACTTCTGTAATCGTCAACAGGTCATGTTTCTTGCCTGCTTCAGCCATCATGATCAGACCTTCAACACCCGTTCCCTGGAAGCTGTATGGACCTGTACGTGGCTTAAATGCACCACCGCGCAGCACCTGTCCACCGGCAGCCTTAACCAGCCCGGCAATCTCATCAATCTGTGCAGCTGATTCAACCGCACAAGGTCCGCCCATAACGACGAGCTCTTTCCCGCCAATATCTACTCCTTTGATGGAGATCACGGTATCTTGAGGATGGAAGTCACGGCTTGCCAATTTGTAGGACTTCGAAATCTTGACGACATTCTCCACACCTTTCATTTGACGGAGATGTTCAGCCATTTTCGGTTCTACTTTACCGATCAAACCAATAATGGTGCGGTCCTCTCCACGGGAGATATGAACCTGAAGTCCTTCCTTTTCAATTGTAGCGACGATATCCTGAATATGTTCCTCCGGGGTAGCTTTACCTGCGATAACGATCATTATAATTCCCATCCTTCCTTGTATGAGAGCGCCTTAAGCGCGTCTGATTTAATCCCCAAAACTCTTCTTCGCTTAAACGCTTGTTCGCTTTTAAGCTTTTATCCACTAAAGTAAATATAACATATTCACCCTTTTCAGTCAAGCCGACTCTTATCCCCTACAAAAAAAGAATCCTGCAGTCAGTCACCGGATATCGGCTCTGTGCTGCAAGATTCTTATATTAATGTTTTATTTACGTCGTACGAGTTTTTTCCCTTACAGGAGGCAGTAGCTTGCTCATATTGACCGTACGTTTGATTTCCCATGTTTCCGGCTTGTCATGTTCATACTGCTCCAGATACAGGATGACTTCCTTCGTGATCGGAGTTGGTGTAGAAGCACCTGAAGTAACCGCCACCTTATTCACACCTTTCAGCCATTCCTGCTGTATCTCAGCAACATCGGATACACGATATGCCGTTACACCCGCAATTTCCTCCGATACTTGTGCAAGTCGGTTGGAGTTATTACTGCGAGGATCACCTACAACGATGACCAGATCTGCCTGCCCTGCCTGTTCCGCAACAGCTTCCTGACGGACTTGGGTAGCCAAGCATATCTCATTATGAATCTCTGCGCCTGGATACTTCTCCAGAAGACGGCTCATAATGTGTTTAATGTCCCATTGACTCATCGTTGTCTGATTGGTGATAAGGATTTTGCCAGGAGGTACGTTCAGTCCGTCAATCTCCTCTTCCTTCTCGATCAGATGAACATGATCAGGTGCAACACCAACCGCACCTTCCGGCTCTGGATGGTTCCTTTTCCCGATATAGATAATGTCATACCCTTCAGCCGTCTTCTCCCGAATAAGGTCATGGGTTTTGGTTACATCCGGACAAGTTGCATCCACTGTAGTCAGACCTTTATCACGTGCCATCTTGCGCACTTCCGGAGATACACCATGGGCTGTAAAGATCACTGTTCCGCTCTCTACCTGGCTCAAAATATCAATCCGGTTCGGTCCATCCAGTGTAATAATGCCCTCATCTTCAAAAGAGTCCGTCACATGTTGGTTATGCACAATCATACCCAATATATAAATAGGCCGTGGTAGGTCCAGATTGCGTGCCGCCTGGCGCGCGAGCACCATCGCATCCACAACTCCGTAACAATATCCCCGCGGCGAAATTCGCAGTACTTCCACTTGGTTGCCACCCGCTTTCTTTCTCGGCAAAGATAGCCGATGTAATTGCAGTCCTGTCTATTATAACCTTATTCGATAGGCGGAGCAAAGACCACCGGCAACCAAATGATAAAGGTCGTTCCTTCTCCACGTCTGGTTACAACCTCAACAGATCCTTGGTGTTCCTCAATGATCCACTTGGCGATCGACAGTCCCAGACCTATACCTGGTGTGGCACCGCGCGACTCATCCGCCCGATAGAACCGGTCAAAGATAAATGGAACTTCATCCCGATCCATTCCGATTCCCGTATCACTGATGCGTAGTCCTACCTGCCCTTTATAAAGGATGGCATCAAGCGTAACCGAGCCACCTGGAGTGTACTTGAAGGCATTCTCGATAAAAATAAACAGCATCTGCTGCAAATAGTCCTTGCTACCGTTCACATATATGCCATTCAGAATCGATAGATCTCCTGGACGCCAGTCTGCCTGATGATCAAGGAATTGCGATCTGCGAGCCACTTCCTGAACCAAAATCTGCAACGGGATCGGATTCAGTTCGATTTTCTGTCCTGTATCGGCTCTGGCCAAAGACAGCATGTCACTGATCAGTCTACTCATGCGTTTGCCTTCATCTGCCATGTCCTCTATCGCTTCGAGCGACATTTGTTTAACCGTTTCTTCGTCCAGATTCGGTCGGTCCGTGCTCTCCTGATCCCACAGCTTCTTAAGGAAGTCCACATTGCCACGGATCGTGGTCAGCGGTGTACGCAGCTCATGCGAGGCATCAGATACAAATCTGCGCTGAGCTTTATTCGTCTCCTCGAGCCCTCTGAATGACAGCTCTGTCCGTTCAAGCATATTATTGACTGTTTCAATCAGACGTCCAATCTCATCCATAGGACCCGTATATTGAATACGCACACTAAGGTCATCCCCGGACTGAATCTGATTGGCCGCATCAATCACATTGACGAGCGGACGCATGGATTTGCGAGCCAGAATCAGCCCCGAAGTAATCGCAAGTGCCATCGCGACAAGCCAGCCAAACACGAGAATATTGCGCAAAGCCTCCAGCAATCGTTCCTGGGAACTAACATTGGCCCCGACTTGAAGGAGCCCTCTTATTTCATTGGTTCCCTGAAGAGACAGGGGCTGTTGATTCACCAAGAAAGGGGTCCCATTCACATAGATCTTGGATATCCCACGCTTTTTCTGGATCTCATTGGATTTCACAACGGGAAATTGAATCTGAAGTTTCTCCATATTGCCTGAGATTTTGCCAGATCTGCTCTGATAGTCCCACAACTGGATGTATATTTGAGCTTCCTGAAGCTGACTTTCCGTAAAAGGGTCCAGGTCCAGCGACTGTGAAAGCGGATTGACACCAATCTGATTCGTAATTCGTTCACTTTTATCTTTCAGTTGCTGTTCCACTTCTTGATACGTATTAAAATAAACAAAAGCGTAGATCACAACTCCCCAAAAAATGAGCACGGCTGCCAAGATGCCTGAATACCACGCGGTTAATCTTAACCGAATGGACATGTCAGGAGTCACCCCTCAAAATATAACCGGCTCCCCGGATGGTCTGGATCAAACGTTTGCCGCCGTATTCTTCGGTTTTTTGTCTGAGCATGGCAATATACACCTCAAGCACATTGGATTCACCACTGTAATCATAACCCCAGATTTTATCCATAATCAGATCACGAGACAGTACACGTTTCGGATTTTGCATGAACAGATTCAACAATTCGAACTCCTTGGCTGTCAGTTCCAGACGCTGACCGTCACGCAACACCTCACGAGAATCATTATCCAGAATAATATCCTCATACATTAGTCGATTATCAGGCGTGTCTGCTATATCCGCTTTACGACGCAATAAGGCACGGACACGAGCCAACAGTTCTTCAAGCGCAAATGGCTTCACGAGATAATCATCTGCTCCTGTATCCAGCCCGATTACCCGGCTCTGTACTTCATCTTTGGCAGTGAGCATCAGCACGGGGACCTTGCTCCCCGCTTCTCTGAGTCTGCGGCATACTTCAAACCCGTCTATTTGCGGCATCATGACATCAAGAATCACGATATCCGGCTCTTTATCCATCAGCTTACTGAGGCCCTCTGCCCCATTCGAAGCTGTCTGTACATCATACCCTTCAAAAGCAAGTCCTCGCCGAAGCATGGACACAATTTTTTCATCATCATCAACAATCAGAATAGTTGAGCGCATGGTCTTTCTCCTTTATCCCTTAACGTTTTAATCTTATTGTAACAGCCAAAAGCGCAATCTGCATCTTTCGAAACACCTTGTTTCTTTTCAAATCCACCCTTGATGAAGTACAGGCATATAGGCAAAAAAAGCGAAAGGGCCCTCGAACCCTTCCGCTCTTCTAAACCTTATGCTATAACTCATAATTCGGCATTATGGTTGTTGTTGCTGTTGTTCAGTCGTTTGTGTAGTATCATAATCGTTTTTGTTGCCGATTTTGATTTTCAGATCCATTTTTTTGCCGTCCCGAACAACATTCAGTGTCACTTCACTGCCGATTTCTTGTTTCTTGATGAAATCAATCAAATCCTGGCTTGTGCTGTAAGCTGTACCATTGGCACCTGTGATGATGTCATAAGCACGCAGGTCTGCTTGGTAAGCAGGGGATTGATAGATCGTGCTGGCTACAACAGAACCTTCAGTGATATCCGTTCCCATCTGTTTAGCCACTTCAGGCGTGAGGGCCATCAGAGATGCACCAATGAACGGTACGGGCTCTTTGGGAACCTCTTTGTTTTCTTTCAGATATTTAACCGCATCCGAGATTACACTCGAAGGAATGGCAAACCCAATACCCTGTGCATCCGCGCTAACCGCAACGTTCATACCAATGACTTCACCATTCAGGTTAAGCAATGGTCCACCGGAGTTACCAGGATTGATGGAAGCATCCGTTTGTAACAAGTGGCTGTACTCGCGGGTTTTGCCTGTTTCTTCGTCCGGAATGCTGATCGTACGTTCTTTGGCACTCAATACACCTGCTGTAACTGTGTGTTCAAATCCTTCCGGGTTACCAATAGCTACAAGCCATTCACCAACTTGTGTACTGTTGGAATCACCCAGTGGAGCGACAGGGAAAGCATCATCACCGCTGTTTTTCTCGATTTTCAATACGGCAAGGTCAAGATCGAAGCTGCTTCCCAACAATTTCGCTTCATACGGCTTACTGTTATTCTCCAACGTTACTTGAATCACATCTGCACCTTGAACCACGTGTTGATTCGTCAGGATGTAGCCTTCTTTGTCAAAAATAAATCCGGAACCAATGCCGAGTGGAACCAATTGATTGCTGCTTTGTTGCTGTTGCTGCTGATTTTGGCCTTGGTAGCTATCTGTTCCACCATTGCTTCCATTACCAAAGAAGTATTGGTACAATGGATCACTCATCGTAGAACCGCCCTGGCTGCTGCGTGAAGACTGCTTCGCCAGTGTTTCGATTTTGACGACAGCCGGACTTGTACTCGTTACTACAGAGGATACATCCTCTTTGCCTGTTGGCAGTAATGACGCTGTGACGTTATTGCTGCTACCTGAGTTAGTAGGAGTAGATGACTGACTGGAGCTTTCATTTTCTGCACTTGTCAGCGCTTCCTGTGGTGTAAACATGTTTGTTCTGTCCGCTGTGTACATCAGCACTGTAATGACCAGCATCCCGGCGATGAAAGAGAACAGGAGCGATCTTACGGAAGAACGTGGCCGACGGTTATTATAATTCCAGTTGCCATTGTTCTTGCCGCCGTTCCCCTGATCTCCTCCGTTGCCGCCTGAACCATTGCCGCCCCCTCTGGCTTGATCAGATGATTCGTTACTGTAATTACTGTAGTAAGTAGGTACAGGCTTCACGGGGTCAGGTCTAGTAATCTCTACATTTCCTTCTTCATGTTGGTTTTGATCCCCATTATAACTTGCTGTATCTTCCTGATTCACGGACTGAAAAGGTCCATAAGAATAATAATAGGAGGAATCGTCCGTCCCGGATGAATTGCGATTCTCCGCTTGTTTAGTTTCATTTTCCTCGTCTTGACGGTTCGCTCTGTAATTACGTTCGTCCATGCCTCTCTACCTCCCAATCTCTTCTTCCCAAGAGATATTCTTTAACTGTCCTTATTTTGTACTTTAAACCTTAACCGTACCTTAAAAACAATTAAAAAGGAGATAAAAGCACGCTGTTATAGAACATTTTTCCCGCCAAATCTGCATTCTAACCCTTATTCTTCACCCATCCCTGACGATGAGCGTATATTGCAAGCTGTGTCCGATCGTCCATTTCACATTTCATCAGCAGATTGCTCACATGAGTTTTGACGGTTTTGATACTAATATGTAGTTCTTCCCCGATGTCCTTATTGGTCTTGCCCTCTGCAATCAGCAAAAGCACTTCCTTTTCCCGTTCCGTCAGGCCGGATTCGTTCTCTCTTGCTGTGCGCTGCCTGATGCCACGGGTCAATGCCTGTGATACGTCGCCTGTCATTACAGGCATACCTCGGTATGCTCCTTGCAGAGCATAGATTAACTCTTCAGCAGATACCGTCTTCAGCACATAACTCACCGCTCCGGCTTCAATCGCTTGTACCACAAGGTCATCCTCCAGAAAACTGGTCAGCATCACAATTTTCATCCCCGGAAATTCGGTCATAATCGCTTGTGTCGCTTCCGCACCATTCATGACCGGCATCATCAGGTCCATCAGGATCAGGTCAGGCAGTTCGTTTTCTCCCAGCTTGCGCAGCTGGTTCAATGCATCCTGTCCGTTGCCTGCTTCCCCCATCACATGAAATGTGGGTTCCAACATAAGATACGTTTTTAACCCCATTCGCACCATATCATGATCATCTACAATCATTACATTCACTTTCACGCTCATTCCGTTTCCCCCTCTGGTTCTTTCGGGAATTTCGGGATGAATACCCGCACCGTCGTCCCCGCTCCCGGCTTCGATATAATCTGAACCTGACCCCCAAGTTTCTCTGCCCGCTCACGCATCGTTGATAATCCGTATGAACCTGGCCTTTCCGCTTGCTGCAAAAAACCTTGACCGTCATCGCTAATGCTCATGCTGATCTGATGTTCACTCTCTCGTATGGACAGACTGACCAGACCCGCTTCCGCATGTTTGACCACATTAGCGACCGCTTCCTGAATAACAAGAAACAGCTGGTGCTCGATGGCATCGGAAATTCCGCCATCCAGTTCCAGCTCTTTCACTCCTTTTAAACCATTCTGCCTGCAATAATCCGGGAACCAGCTATCCAGCGCTTCGCCAAGATTCCTTCCCTCCAACTCCACTGGGCGAAGCTGAGCGATAAGCCCACGCATCTGCCGCTGTGCGATATGCGACATCTGAATAAGTTGATCCAGCACTTTGCTGCCGTGCTCGGGATTCATCTCCAGCAGACGGGGTAAGGAGGAAGCCGACATATGCATGGCGAAAAGCTGCTGGCTGACCGTATCATGCAAATCCCTTGCCATCCGTTTACGCTCTTCAATTACAGCGCGCTCAGATGCCTGTTCCTTTTCAATGACTTCCTGCTCACCGAGCCGCTGAAGCAATCTCATTTTTTTCTCAATCGAATCCATCATGACATTGAATTCCTGATATACCCGCCCGAAGGAGGCATCATCTGCCTCAGGCATACGAACAGCGAGATTGCCCTTGGACACTTTCAGCATGTTGAGATCCAGTAGATCAATCTTGCGTTGAAGTCGCAAAGCGGCAATATACCCCGTGATTACGGTAGCCAGGAGCACAACAGCAACATAGGTCCACGCACGTTGTCGCCCTGTTCCCATGAGCACTTCCCCGTAAAGCAAGTAAAACCCGCCCAAAGTAATGAGTCCGGTCAGCGCAAAATACATCATCAGTTCCCACTTATTTGCTTTGAGAATCGTTCGAATCATGCGTTAACCCACCTTATTCACTTTGACATCTCCAATAAACACACTAACGACAATCCGTACTTTTTTTCCTGCTTCGCGATAATGCGCCGTTTCAGCCTGAGCACTGCTTAAGAATCCACCTCGTTTTTGATTTAACAGCGATATGTCTCCAATAAAGGAGTTCGTCGTCACAGTCACACCTAAATCCATATCTTCCGGTACAAATACCTTCACATCCCCGATAAAGGAGGAAATGTTAATCTTTGTCTCACCGTAGGGTATTTGCGCCTTCGTCAAATCAATCACCGTATCGCCAATAAATGCCGAAATGTTCATCGGTTTCAGGGAGAACACTTCCTGCCCCATATACATATCACCGATAAATGCCGATTTGTTAATCGTATTCCCATGACCACCATAGTAATTCGGATCATCATCATAATGGTCATCGTTATGCTTGTGATGATGATGTTGATGTTTATGATGGTGTTTATGGTGTTGATGTCCGTGTGATTTAGGGTCTTCTTTATCTGTATAAAATGAGCCATGCGAATCATTCTTTTGTTCCTGTTTCGGTTTGCCAAATGTTTTCTCGAACTGTTCATCAAACGATGACGGCATTTCCAGGTCCTCAGGGGACAATGGTTTATAAGGCGGCTCCGGTGGAGGAGGTGGTGGCACTTGGTCATGGTGTTTCCGATCCCGACGACGGGGTCCGATCAGAACGAACAATCCCCCACCAATCAGCATTACCGGAATTAGGTAGCGAATGAACTCACCCATGGAGTAATCAATCCACCCCAGATTGCGAGCCAAGAAGTATCCACCAATCGCCAGTACAATGGCGGGTCCAATCAATGCATGACTCCCATTGCGCCGAATTTCGGTTATACCTTTGACACCCCACCAAATCAAAAATAACGGCCAATATGTTCTGAACATGTACCCTATATCTATGTCATAGCCCAATTGCCTGAACAATATTATTGCGCCAATCGCAATAAGAGGAATGCCAACCCACCAACGGTCCCGTGTAGATCGTTTCATCGCTCATGTCTCCTTTGTCTGTATTCTGTATCCAGTTTACATCAGACAAGGGTTGGTTAACAGCGGCGGCAGATGGAATTGAGCTCGGTCTCCAGACGGAGGCGGAAGGGTATTTATGTAAAATATTAAAAACACCCTGGAGAAATCTCCAAGGTGTCTGAACAATCGATTACTTTTGCGTATTGCCAGTGTTTTCAGTACCGAACTCGGCATTGTATTTTTCATCAGGTGTTTGGAAGTTATCCTTCACTTTGTTTTGTTGCGCTTGTTTCACTTTGCTTGCTACACTCTCTTCTCCAAACTCTGCATTGTACTTCTCGTTTGGCGTTTGTGAACCTTGAGATTTCTTAGCCATGACAATCACCTCTCTCTTCATATTTACATTGCATATCTGCAATGCGGGGTTGTCCCCAGTGAGTATTATGTGAAGAGAGCCTGAACGTTATTCATTTATTAAGCATCAACATTAAACAGCCTTGTCCAGCCATGAATCCGGTACAGATTTGTACACATCGATGGCTTCCGATAACTCTTCCAGCATTTTTTCAGTGCATTTTCCAGCACCCTGTTTGATCACCTGTACTTCGACGTCCTTTTTACCCCATTCCTTATACACTTGCTTTGTTGTAGGGAAATAGAGATCAATTTTATTGCCCTTAATCGCCGAGCCCGTGTCTGCAACGATGCCATAACCGTAGCCGGGAATATATAAAATGGAGCCCAGTGGAAACAGCTTCGGATCAGCTGCAATCGTTGAGACCGTTTCTTTATCGCGGCGAACCTTTACCCCTGAATACGTAATTCCGTATTGAGGATGTTTTGGACCTTTTCCCGTTGATTCCACACCTGCGGTGTATCCGGTAGCTGTTACCTTGTGTGTGTCCAATACCTGTTCTGTACGCGGAGCAAGCACCGGCATGGATGGATCCACTGTGATGTGCTTCTCCGGAATTTCCGGTCGCGGAATGACAATAGGCTGCGGTGACCATAAAAAGCCCATATATACCAGGGTTGTAAGTTGAGCCTGATCACTGTATTCATACACTGCCGTTTCTGGCTGTATGCCCTTAAGCTCATCTGAAGTTTCGCTGTGCCGATTCTCCACATACATGACTTCATTTTCCTCTTCAAAGGTATATGCTTCTGCCTGGTTCCAGCCCAAGACTATTCCAGAGAGCGCTACACAGCAAGAGATGATGAACCTTATGTTTTTCTTTTGAATTAAGAATTGCTTTTTCATTATAGAACCTCCCCCTTACTGCAAAGGTTTTCCAAAATGAAAAAATTCTATACTTTTCACCTATTAAGGCTTTAAACCGGATGTCCAGAAAAATTTAAAACAATAAAAAAACCGTCTGAACCATTGGATTTACTCCAATCTGATTCAAACGGTTTTCTATTATAGAACCCACAATTCAGGATTACACCAGTCTTGTTGCAATCTCTTCTTTAAGTTGGGCTACAATTTCGTCCACAGGTTTCATGCCGAGGTCGCCTTCTCCACGTTTCCGCACAGATACACCCTCTGCATTACGTTCATTTTCACCAACGACGAACATGTAAGGCATTTTCTCAAGCTGTGCTTCACGGATTTTATAACCAAGCTTCTCGTTACGCAGATCCGCTTCAGCAGAGATGCCTGCACGTTTCAGCTTCGCTTCCACTTCACGTGCATAGTCGTCGAAGTTTCCGGATACCGGAATAACCTTCGCCTGTACAGGAGACAACCACAGTGGCAGAGCCCCTGCAAAGTTCTCCAGCAAGAATGCAGTGAAACGCTCCATCGTACTGATTACACCGCGATGGATAACGACCGGACGATGTTTCTGCCCATCATCTCCCACATATTCAAGCTCAAACCGCTCTGGCAAGAGGAAGTCCAATTGAACGGTAGACAAGGTCTCTTCTTTGCCCAGTGCTGTCTTGATCTGAACGTCCAATTTTGGGCCATAGAATGCCGCTTCGCCTTCTGCTTCATAGAATGGAAGGTTGAGCTCTTCCACAACTTCACGCAGCATGCGTTGGGACATTTCCCACATCTCGTCATTCTGGAAGTATTTCTCGGTATCCTGAGGATCGCGATAGGACAAACGGAAACGATATTCGTGAATACCGAAATCCTTATACACCGTTTGAATCAACTCAATAACACGTGCAAATTCTTCCTTGATCTGATCCGGGCGTGCAAATATGTGAGAATCGTTCAGTGTCATCGCACGTACACGGTGCAGACCTGTCAACGCGCCCGACATTTCGTAACGATGCATCATGCCAAGCTCGGCAATCCGGATCGGCAGATCACGGTAGCTGTGCATGCTGGACTTGTACACCATCATGTGGTGAGGACAGTTCATTGGACGAAGAACGAGTTCTTCATTGTCCATAACCATTTTCGGGAACATGTCTTCCTGATAGTGCTCCCAGTGTCCGGATGTTTTGTATAACTCAACATTACCAAGCACCGGTGTGTACACATGCTGATATCCGAGGCTCTCTTCCAAATCCACGATATAACGCTCCAACGTCCGGCGAAGCTTTGCACCATTAGGCAACCAGATTGGAAGGCCTTGTCCAACCAGTTGGGAGAATGTGAAGATTTCGAGTTCCTTACCCAATTTACGGTGATCCCGTTTACGCGCTTCTTCCAAGAAGTGCAAATGCTCATCAAGCTGTGCTTTTTTCACAAAAGCTGTACCGTAAATACGTTGCAGCATTTTGTTTTTGCTATCTCCACGCCAGTAAGCACCGGCAACATTCATCAGTTTGAATACTTTGATTTTGCTAGTGGATGGCACGTGTGGTCCACGACACAAGTCGAAGAATTCACCTTGCTCATAAATCGTGATAACACTGTCTTCCGGTAAGTCACGAATCAATTCGAGCTTGTAAGGATCGCCCACTTCTTCGAAGATTTTGATCGCTTCCTCGCGGCTAACCTCCTTACGTACAATCGGCAAGTTCTCATTAACAATACGTTCCATTTCCTTCTCGATCTTTTGCAGATCTTCGGGATTGAGCGGTTGTTCCAGATCCATATCATAGTAGAAACCATCTTCAATGACAGGACCAACGCCGAGATGTACCTCTTTGTTTCCATATAAACGCTTCACAGCTTGAGCGAGCAAGTGAGCTGTACTGTGACGCATCACTTCCAGACCTTCTGGTGAATCCAGTGTTACGATCTCCACCAACGCTCCCTCATGAAGTGTTGTGGACAAGTCCACCACGATTCCATCCAGTTTGCCGGCTACGGCATTTTTGCGAAGTCCGCTGCTAATCGAAGCGGCCACATCTTCAATGCTGCTTCCGTCGGCATACTCACGAACCGATCCATCGGGTAGTTTAATATTAACTGCCATTTGTCTCATTCCTCCTGTAAATTCAACCTCTGTCCATGATCCTCATGGATGGATAATCTATTGCTATTCCTGCGATTTTTGCAAAAGGAACGCAAAAAACACCCGTCCCGGCAAAGGGACGAGTGTTGTAAACTCTCGTGGTTCCACCCTAATTCAGCTGCTTCATCCATATTGGAAGTACAGCCCTCATTGGCATGACGGTAACGGGCATGACCCGGCATATCCTTACTCATGGATGACAACCAATATATAGAGGTAATATTCATGTCCATTTTCAAAACTGCAGCTCCAAAGGGGTAAACCAAACGTGGCATCCGGAGGAAATTTCAGCCTGGTTCCCTCTCTCTGCACCGACCGTGCGTGTGGTTCTTGTCTTTGTCAACGCTTTTAATTATTGTTCCATATAAACCTCAAATAAATATCATGGATCAACAGTTATTATAATTGCCGATATCACTTGCGTCAAGACCTGTCAACAATCCGGAGCGCAGCACTTCACACTCAGGGCAATGATGGCATAATTGCACCTTGTCCTCAAAGATCTGACGGATCGTAGAGATAATGGGCAGATCTGGAGTGCGCGTATGCAGCATAACTTTTTCAGGCGAGATGGAGATCAGCGTACTCACGATCATATCTTCGATATCCATTTCCAATTCAAGTCCTGGCATCTCCACAACGACCTGTTCATCCTTTTGTACGGGCAGCACATTAAGGGCAGCGTCCAATACCTGAAATTCATGTAAACCTTTGTGTATCAAATGCACAAGAGGTACTTTCGCCTCCTGAAAGAACACAAAATACTTGAGCAGCCCCATAAACTCTTCATATTGACGATCCATCCAGAATTCATCCAGCGCATATTCTACCAGCTCATGAAGTTCCTGTTTATACTGCCGAATCCGGAAATTAAGTATACCTTCAAGGTGAAAAAAATGAACCTCCTCCAAATCCTGCTTCAATCCATTGGCCAAAGTGGTACGGCGACGCTCTCGCAGGCCTGGCTGATCCAAGTCACCATTGAATAATAAAGGCATGCATATCCGGTTTACCTTCTCCACCTCATGTACGTCCATGACTGAGCAGGCCTTGGAGATCATCTCATCTACAATAATCCGTTCACGCGTATCCATGATAAAATCTGCAAGTCCCGTGGCAAGCAAATCACTGATCTGAGGCAGCCACTGCTGGAAGTCAGCGTGATTCTCATTGCCTCTGCATACCCAGACCGCTCTTCCATCATTATGTTTGAAGCTGAGCCGAAATCCTCTTTTGCTTATATGTAAACCTTTGGTTTTTTCCTTCACACAACGATAAAATTGATCCGCTTCATCCTGCCCTGATACATCGGTCCATACGGCGAACAGTTCCATAAGAATCACTCCTTTCCTTCCTGTTCAAAGTATATGGCAAGGCCGATAGGGATATACGAAGCGGATTGATGGAAAGCGTGTCATGATTTCTCAGTATATTATCAATCTGTTTGGAGTTAAGACAAAAATGTGTTATTATTTTTATAACAGTATAATTTCACGGAAAGGGGGAAGCCAAAATGAGACAACAACCAAGAATACTCCGTTACGCTTTTATTATCATTTTGTGCGTATTCCAAGCGTTGTCCTTCCCTATTCCGATGCAGTCGGAATCCGCTGTCGAGGTAACCGTTGAGACGACTTCCAACAAGGAAGTGCTTGTCCACACATTGGAGTCTCAGCAGAAACCTGCCATTCGCAAATACCCACAAGTCATGTCGAAGTTGATTGCGGTCACGCATAACAAACCTGTCTTTCTTGTGCTCGCTCTGTTGCTAATGCTGCGAATTCCTACACCGCGTCTGCCCTTTAAACCGTTGATTTGTCTGTTTAAACGCAGATTATTTCTGCTACCCATCAAATTCACCAGTATGTATGTATCTCCCACCCCTACAGCACCAAAATACGTAAACGCTCTTAACTAGCGCCGTTACGCCGTATTTTAGGTTGCTTTGCATGGAGACACCTCTGTCTGTGAGACGGTGTGCTTGTGCATAACTTATAACCCTTTTAACAAATGTTAGATATCAATTAGCCTCATTGGCAACACCTAATTTGTTAGCATCTATTTTGTTATACCCATTTTCATTAAAAACTCAAAACACAAGGCTGTGTGTCAGGAGTTCCTGGCTCTGTTTACCCGCATCATTTAATGTTCCTACAAGCAGCAGATCATTCTATTTTCGGGAAATAAGCCTGTCTTCTGTGGCCAGCCCTCAATTTAAGGAGGCATACTATCCATGGATGTACGCGAAACAGATTTGCCGGGAATCGGCAAGAAATTTCAGATTGAAACAAGCAGTGGAGATAAAATTATTGTCATTATTCACGATGATGGTCGCCGTGAAATGTACCATTTTGAGTACGACGATCCAGACCAAAGCATCTCCATGATTACGCTGGATGACTATGAAGCAAGACAAATTGCTGCCATCGTTGGTGGTTTGACCTATAAGCCGAAGCAGCTTGAAAATATTGAAGTAACGTTTGACGACCTGATTATTGAGTGGTACAAAATTGAGCCATCCTTTGAATGCATCGGTAAATCTATTGGTGAACTGGACGTACGTCAAAACTCAGGGGCAACGGTTATTGCCGTTGTAGAGAAGAATCACAAAAAACATATCAGCCCCGGTCCGGAGGTCGTGATTAGTGCAGAGTCCACGGTAGTAGCCGTTGGCGAACGCAATCAGCAAAAGCTATTCAAATCCCTCCTCCTGACCGGAAGGGGGTGAGTCGATGGATCATCTGATATTCGAAGTGGGTCTGGCACTTGTGCTCATTGCAGCAGCCGGACTCTTATCCGCAAAACTGAGATTTTCGGTCGTTCCATTTTACATTCTGATCGGGATGGCCGTTGGACCACATGCCATGAAGATCTGGCATCTGGATTTCCGTTTTATTGAAAGTCAGCCGTTTATTGAGTTTATGGGCCGAATTGGTATTCTCTTCCTGCTCTTCTATCTTGGGCTGGAATTCTCGGTTGGCCGTTTGATCAAATCGGGTAAATCCATTGCCGTCGGCGGTTCCATCTATATCGGGATTAACTTCACACTGGGATTGATTTTTGGTTTTGCTTCCGATTTCCCAGCTGCCGAGGCTCTTGTCATTGCTGGAATTACCACCATTTCATCCAGCGCCATCGTCGCCAAAGTACTCGTTGATCTGAAACGAACAGCGAATCCGGAGACGGAAATGATTCTCGGAATTATTATGTTTGAAGATGTGTTTCTCGCTGTATATATCTCCATATTGTCTGGACTTGTGCTCAGTAATTCATCCTCCATCGGAGGTGTCATTGTATCCGCACTCGTCGCGCTTGGATTCATGCTCATTGTCATCATTCTTGGACGTAAAGCAACACCTTTGCTCAATAAGGTGCTTAAGATTCGCTCCAATGAGCTGTTCTCCCTTGTGATTTTCGGTGCATTGTTCCTCGTTGCCGGATTCTCCGAAACCATTCATGTCGCCGAAGCGATTGGCGCCTTGCTTGTTGGTCTGGTGTTGGCTGAAACGGAACATGCAAAACGGATTGAGCACTTGATTCTGCCATTCCGTGATTTCTTCGGGGCTGTCTTCTTCTTCAGCTTTGGATTGTCCATCGATCCGTTGTCTCTTGGCGGGGAAGCTGTATGGCTTGCTTTGATCGCAGTTGTGCTCACACTTTTCGGAAACTTCCTTGCAGGTATGCTCGCGGGTCGCAGTGCAGGATTATCACCAAAAGCATCAGCCAATATCGGTTTGACCATTGTGTCTCGTGGTGAATTCTCCATCATTATGGCCAACATGGGTAAAGCCGGAGGACTTCTCCCGCTGCTGCAACCGTTCGCCGCATTATATGTACTCATTCTGGCAATCCTTGGACCGTTACTGACAAAAGAGTCCAAACATGTGTTCAGATTATTGGATAAAATATTCAAGTTCAAAGATCCTCGGAAAAAGAAAGAAGAACCGAAGGTTCTGCAGAAAGAAGGATAACCCCCTTGTCTGTTCAGAACAGACAACGTATCGTAATCGCGGCTCTACCGCCGATCTTTCTGTGATTAACCCAGGGAGAATTGCACGAAAGCCGCACAAAGGAGGATGACCTATGAAAGCACCTCTGATATCGGCTAATCCGGTGCCACAAACCGCCAAGACCAGATTATCATCTGCCCGTCGCCTGTTGAATTTATTGTTTGTAATAGTGGGTGGAATTCTGGCCTCCGTGGGTCTTGAATTGTTTCTACATCCCAATAAGATTATTATTGGAGGCATTACAGGCATCTCTTCATTGTTCGCTCACTGGACCGAGATGAGAATTGGTTTGTTCCTGTTTTTGTTCAACGTTCCGTTTATTTTTCTGTCCTATAGACTTGTGCAAAAGAAATTCGTACTGGTCACTGTTCTGGGTTTGGTTGTCTTTTCGATTGGTGCCATTGTGCTTCATCCCATGCCGCCGCTTGTCGAGCACCCGCTGGCTGCCGCCATGTTTGGCGGATTATGTCTCGGTCTAGGAATCGGCTTAGTCGTGCGGTATGGTGGGACACTGGATACGCTGGAAATCGGTGATCCGTCCTCCCGTCCACCTGAACGTGTATTTAGCGGGAAACGGATGCTTATCGAAAAAATAATCATGCTGCTCAACTTGTTGATTCTAACCGCCGCTGGTGTTGTCTTCGGTTGGGATCAAGCGATGTACTCGGTAATTGCTTATCTCATTGCATATGAAATGGTGTATATTGCATTCCGCGGATTCACGGCTAAGCGCAAAATATGTATTTTAACTACACAAAGCGCTCAAGTTGAAAAAGCGATCCGTAAACGGCTGCGCCGTGAACCTGGAACATTGGATGCTTCAACGGATTCAGGGCACCCTGCTGTCGCTGAGGTTTGGATCCAGCACGTTCCGGGCGCACTTTACTATGAGATTCATTTCCTCGAAATGATCTGGCTCAAATCCATTGTGCGTCATATTGATCCACATGCAGGTATTGTGACGAACCCGGAAAAATAATCAAGTTTCCTATAGGCTAGGCTAATTGAACTAAAGAATATTTACACTTGCCACTCCGATGACAGAACAACCTTCCGATCGCTGTTATCGCCGTTCTCGTGTAAATGTTTTGTTCAATGTATATAGGCAAACAAAGACTCTCTCTGACACCTATGGATGTTAACCATTCATTCAGGATCAGAGAGAGTTTTTTTCATTTATTCTTTTTATAACTCTACTATCGCTTTCACTACATGCGAATTCGGTTGTAACCATATGTCGATCGATTCAGGCAACTGATCAAAACTCGTCCGGTGTGTAATGTAGCCCTCCATGTTCAACTTCTTCTCCCGCAAGATCGACATGACCTGTTCAAAATCTTCCAGTGTGGCGTTTCGGCTGCCCAGAATGCTCATCTCCCGCTTGTGAAAGTCTGGATCATGAAAGGAAATATCGGCTTTGACCAGTCCAACAAAGATTAATTGACCACCATGAGCCACGTATTGGATGGCATTATTCATCGATTGCATGTTTCCTGTTGCATCAAAGACAGCCGTCGCATAATCCCCATTCGTGATTTCAGCAACTTGCTGTGCTGCTTGTTCATTGGACTGAACCAAAGCATCCACTCCTGCCCACGTGCGGCTAAGTTCCAGCCTGTCCGGGTTCCGGTCAATAGCGATGACCCGAGCACCCGCCTGTTTGGCAAATGCCATCACACCCAGACCAATCGGTCCAGCTCCAATGACCACAACCTGTTCACCAGGCCTTAAGGCTGCTCTTCTGACTGCATGAGCACCAATGCTCAGCGGTTCTACCATCGCAGTTTCATCCAGTGTGAGTCCTTCGGCTTGGATCAGATGGGAGATAGGTACAACGATTCTCTCTCGCATGCCGCCGTCCACATGTACACCCATCACCTGCATGGACACGCAGCAATTCGTTTTCCCTGATCGACAAGCGATACAATGACCACAATGCAAATATGGAATAATACTAACTTGATCTCCCGCCTTGAGCCCCGCTTCATTTGCCCCGATTTCTTCAATAATCCCTGCAAGCTCATGCCCCAGTACACGAGGATAGGTGAAAAAAGGCTGATTACCCTTGTAGGCATGCAAATCTGTTCCACAGATTCCAATTCGGCGGATGGTTACCAGCGCCTGATTCTCGGTTCTTTCGGGTTCTGCTATGTCTCGCAACGCCAAACGATTTATTTCTTCACATATAACAGCTCTCATTCCTGTTCCCCCTTCGATGATGCTTGTGGCTTAAAGTGATGTTCAATGTTATATTCAGAGCGTCCGCTGGCCCAGCTCTCATTACAAATTGGAGCCAGAATATGCAGCACCTCTGATAACAGTTCCTGGTCTAATGGTTCCTCAATCCAGGCTGCATTGTTGCGGATATTATGTTCACTTGCACTGCTGACCAGTGTTGTTGGAATCCGTTCATTGGCCGTTGCAAACTGCACCGCAAGCTTCGCAATATCAGTGCCCTGTTCCGCGCAGAACTGCGCCGCTTGCAGGCAAATCTGCTTCACGCGATCATCTGCCGGGTGCCAGGCAGGAGCTCCTCTTGTGCTTAATAAGCCCATAGAAAGAGGCGAAGCATTCACAAGGCCAACTTCTTTCTTTTCCAAAAGGGGCAGTAAGGACAACAGTGAAGTATCATTCAATGCATAGTGGCAATAGGAAATGATGGCGTCGGCATCAATCTGTGGCAATACCTTTTCAAATAACGGCAGTGGTAATCCACAAATTCCTGCATGGCGAATGACTCCCTGCTCTTTCAGGCGCAGCAAGGTTGGGAAAGCTTCTTCAATAATAATATTGACCGGGACAAACTCAATGTCATGCAAGAACAGGATGTCGATATAATCGGTATGCAGTCGATCCAGGCTCTCTTGGACACTAGCATGTATCCGCTTACGCGAAAAATCAAATGTATTCTCCCCATAACGTCCAGCCTTGGTCGACAGCGTAAACGAGCTGCGTGGCAAACTGCGGATGGCTTCTCCTAGTACGATTTCGGCTTTCGTTAATCCATAATAGGGCGAAACATCTATATAGTTCATCCCTGCATCTACAGCGGCGTGAACCGTCCGAATCCCCTCACCTCGATCAATATCACGAAATACCGAACCTAGAGAGGATGCTCCAAAGCTCAGTACAGGTACTTCCAGTCCCGTCTTCCCAAGTCTTCTTATTTTCATATGTCTGCCCCTTCCCAGCATGTCTGCTTACTCACTTGTCCTTTCATTGTAACAGTTGAATTTCAAACTAAAATATCGCCAAATGCGTAATATGTACTGTTTGATGATCTATGAATAAACGTTGTTGTGAAGTGAAATTAAAAAGTCCGCCGATCCCCCTATAAAGAGTAATCAACGGACTTCGTCTCCAAACTGATTAAATGTTTCTTATCCATTCAATTCATCAGCGTGATGTATTATAAAATAAATATTAGTTCTGCATTACAAAATCTTGTTGAATGGCATTATTCTCATCAAACGTCCGCAGGATATCATATCTCGTGTTACGCTGTGCCGGAATATAACCGGCCTCCCGAATCAGTTGCGTAATGGAACCAATGTTGACTTTATACGTTGCGCCTGCAGCCGATACCACGTTCTCTTCAATCATGGTGCTGCCAAAATCGTTGCAGCCAAATTCAAGTGATTTTTTGCCGACTTCAGGTCCCATCGTTACCCAAGAGGATTGAATGTTTTTGATGTTGTCCAATACCAGTCGGCTGATCGCTACCGTCTTCAGATACTCTTCTGGCGTCTGACGCTCCAGCTTCAGGTTTGTATTATCCGGTTGGAATGTCCAAGGAATAAACGCCAGGAATCCTTCGGAATCATACTTGTTCGCAATGCACTCATCCTGAGCTTCACGTACACGAAGCAGATGCAGTGCGCGCTCTTCCATCGTTTCACCAAGGCCGATAACCATCGTTGCCGTTGTGTTCATACCGATACGGTGAGCTGTCTGCATAACGTCCATCCAATCGCGCCATGAACCTTTCAGACGGCTGATTTTACGGCGTGTACGGTCATCCAGGATTTCGGCACCACCACCAGGCAGGGAATCCAGTCCCGCTTCGTGAATTGCACGTACAACCTCTTCCAAAGTAAGACCGTCGGACACTTCGACCATTTTCATAATTTCGGCCGGCGAGAAAGAGTGCATCGTAATGTTAGGGAAACGCTCCTTGATCGCTTTGAGCAGGTCGGTGTAATAGCTAAACGGAAGATTCGGATTCGTTCCGCCTTGCATTAGAATCTCGGTACCATTCACGTCTTCGGTTTCTTGAATCTTCTGGAAAATGACTTCGTCGGGAAGTACATACCCTTCGTCAGAGCCAGGTCTGCGGTAGAAAGCACAAAAACGGCAGTACACATCACACACGTTCGTGTAGTTGACGTTACGCCCAATAACAAAAGTTCTGTATGGTTCGGGGTGCATGCGTTTTACAATCACATTGGCGGCTGCCCCGATTTTGTCTACTTCATTTGATTCAAACAGCTGAATCGTGTCTTCCAAGTCCAAACGTTCGCCCCGAAGGGCTTTATCTAGGATACGGTCTACCGTACTCATCGTAAAAAAGCCTCCCTCATGAAGAGAAAATAGTATCACGATCCGTCCCAACTTGCTCATATAGATGAAAGTTTTGGTGGCAACATCGCATTTCTGTACTCCACATATCGTAACACAGGTTACATGTGAAAAAAAGCACCTTATGATAAGGTGCTTTAAAAATTAATAAAAATGTTTACATATGCCATCCATTTCATTTCTTTTTCAGCGGGCTCTAACACCCGTGTTTCAATACTATCGACTCTACGAGTCCTGAAGGGCCTGATCCAGATCCGCAATCAGGTCATCGATGTCTTCCAGACCAACCGAGAAGCGCAGTAATCCGTCAGTTATCCCTCGATCACGGCGAACCTCAGCCGGCATAGCCGCATGAGACATCATCGCAGGATAAGACAAGATACTTTCAACCGCACCCAAACTCACCGCAACAATTGGCAATTTCACACGGTTGAGTACGGCCTTGGCCCGATCTCCCGAACCTACGTCAAACGACACAACAGCGCCGTATCCGCTTGACTGACGTTCATGAGCTTCACGGCCGGGATGATCCAGCAGCCCCGGATAAAAGACAGCCGTAATATCACTGCGTCCACTAAGCCAAGCAGCCAGCTTCGCTGTGCTTTGTTCACTGTGTGCCATGCGCGCACCCAAGGTTTTCATACCACGCATCAGCAGCCAGGATTCCTGGGCACCAAGCACGGTTCCAAGTCCATTCTGCAATTGTTTTAGCTGTCTCCCCAATGAATCCGTACGAGCAACGGCTAAACCTGCCAGCACATCACTGTGTCCGCCAAGAAACTTGGTCGCACTATGTACGACAATATCCACCCCGAGCTCAATCGGACGTTGGTAATAAGGTGTCATGAAAGTGTTATCAAGAATGGAGATTAACTCATGTTCCTGTGCCCAGGAGGTGACTGCAGCAATATCCGTGATCCGAAGTGTCGGGTTGGATGGTGTCTCCATATAAACTGCCTTCGTGTTCGGTTTGAGCGCTGCCTTTACTTCCTCAATATTAGTCATATCGACAAAGGTAGTCTCAATCTGCATCCGGCTCAGAATGGAAGTAAGCAGTCGATACGTTCCTCCATATACATCTTCCGTCACAATCATGTGATCACCTGCCGAGAACATCATGAACACACTGGAGATGGCAGCCATGCCTGAGGAGTAGGCAAATCCGCGTGCCCCACCTTCCAATAATGTAATGTAATCCTCCAATGCCTGACGAGTCGGGTTACCGGAACGACTATAGTCATGTTGAGGTGGATTAAAAATATCAAAATGATGGAATGTGGAGGCCTGGTAAATGGGTACACTGGAAGCCCCGGTGGTTTTATCGATTTCGTCACCGAAATGAAGCAGCTTGGTATCGAACTTCAGGTCAGAATGAACATTGCGTTCATGATTGTTGGCATTATTGTTTTGCTCACTCATGATGCGTTCCCCCTTCAATCTCCTGTTGTGCAGCTGTAAGTGCGTTGCCCAGATCGGCAATTAGATCATCGGCGTGCTCGATCCCAACAGAGAAGCGCAACAGACGGTCATCTACACCTACAGCGTCACGAATTTCAATTGGAATATCCGCATGAGTCTGTACCGCAGGATAGGTCATCAACGACTCTACACCCCCGAGGCTTTCTGCAAAAGCAATCAGTTTGATGTGACGCAGCAACGGTTCAACATAACGAGCATCCTTTACTTTGAAAGAGAAAATGCCTGTGTTCCCGCTGGACTGTTTATTCTGTATTTCAAATCCGGGATGATCCGACAAACCAGGATGATACACTTCGTTAACGGCTGGATGCTCCAAAAGGTACTTGGCAATCGTCAAGGCATTATACTCATGCCGCTCCATACGAAGAGCAAGTGTCTTCATGCCTTTCATCAGCTGATAGGAGTCGCTCGGAGACAACACGGCTCCAATGGAATTGTGCAGGAATGCCATTTCGGCCGACAACTCTTCCCCTTTGGTAATAATCAATCCTGCAAGTACATCATTATGACCACCCAGATACTTCGTGGCACTATGGATGATGATATCGGCACCGAGTTCAATTGGACGCTGGAAGAACGGAGTCAGTAGTGTATTATCCACAATGGTCAGCAAGTTGTGGCTCTTGGCCCAGGAGCAAACCGCTTCCACATCCGTAATCATCATTAATGGGTTGGTTGGTGTCTCAATAAATACCGCTTTTGTATTCGGCTGACGAATACTTTCCAGAGCTGCAAGATCATTGGTGTCGACGTAACTTGCCGTCACACCAAATCGAGACAGGATGCGTTCTAGCAAACGATACGTTCCGCCGTACAGATCCAGCGATACAATTAGATGATCCCCTTGTCCAAATAAGGCGAAAATCGTTTGCAAGGCAGCCATGCCGGAGCTACAGGCAAAACCCGCATCACCGGATTCCAAGGCTGCCGCTGCTTCTTCCAACACTTTACGGGTTGGATTGGTCGTACGAATATAATCAAATCCCGTGCTTTGTCCAAGCTTGGGGTGGCGAAACGCAGTGGATTGATAGATCGGAAAATTAATGGCGCCCGTTACCGGTTCATTGATAGACCCGATTTGGGCCAATCGGCTTTCGATTTTCAACTTGTTGTCTTCCATTGCAGCATCCTCCTGTAATGTCGATTAGATTTGCGGACCAATATCGTAAGGGGTCTCTTGATACACATAGTAATTGAGCCAATTAGAGAATAATAAGTTTGCATGTGCCCGCCAAGTGGCCGGTGGGACACGGGAAGGATCGTCATTCGGGAAATAATGTCTAGGCAGGGCAATGTTCATGCCTTTAGCTGCGTCACGGTCATATTCCCATTTCAATGAAAGCGGGTCATACTCGGCATGTCCGGTTGCAAAAATCTGTTTGCCGTCTTTGGTAGCAACGAGGAAAATTCCTGCTTCCTCTGATTCAGCCAATATTTCAAGGTTTTCATTTTTTTCAATATCTTCACGTCGCACTTCCGTATGGCGGGAATGCGGAACGTTGAATACTTCATCGAATCCGCGCAGCAGTTGCACATTGGATCTGTTGATCGTATGTGAGAATACACCAAAACATTTTTCATCCAGCGGAACTTTGGGAACTCCGAAATGATGGTATAAACCTGCTTGGGAAGCCCAACATATATGCATAGTCGAAGTCACATTCGTTTTGGTCCATTCGAAGATCTCCTGGATTTCTTTCCAATAGTTCACGTCTTCAAAGTCCATTTGCTCTACAGGAGCGCCTGTAATGATCATGCCGTCAAAGCGGCGGTGTTCGATCTCGTCAAAGGTTTTGTAGAACAAGTCCAAATATTCCTGGGATGTGTTCTTGGACGTATGAGACTTCGGATGAACCAGAACGATATCAACCTGAATGGGTGTGTTACCTACCAGACGAAGCAATTGTGTTTCTGTCGTTTCCTTTGTAGGCATCAGGTTTAATATAGCGATACGTAGCGGACGGATATCCTGTTTGTAAGCGGATGTCTCGTCCATGACAAAGATGTTCTCTCCTGCGAGCACTTCCTTGGCAGGCAGTGTGTCTGGAATTTTGATTGGCATGGTGGTTCTAACTCCTCCTTGTGCATAAATAGATGCAGCCACTGCGGATACGATACGATTCGCATCCTTAAGTTATAGGCTGCCATGAGCTTGCCTGCAGGCGCTGAATTGCAACCACATTGCTGGCGGCAAGCTCAAGTTCCTTAGCGAAAATCACTGCTGAGAAGTCGGTGCATATAACAAAGACCTTCCTCGGATTCCGAGAAAGGTCATATGTAAATAGATATGCGCCTCTCTCATCTCTCAGTTACAACAGTGTCACTTGGACACTTGGTCGCTGCAAGAATTAGCACCGTGCGGTATACCGCCGGTTGCCGGGTTTCATCGGGCCAGTCCCTCCACCTACTCTTGATAAGATTTCGCTTTATTCAATTGTAAAAACTAGTGTGGTTCATCTTTTACTTTAAGACATTAATCCCCTCACGTCAAGGTGTAGTTCAATGTCTGTTCCTCAGGATCGGAACCGTTCATCATCCGTTGTCATACACTGCTCCAGGGCGCGAAATCGACACATTTTTGCGCTTGAAAGGACCCTGTACCAGCGGTATACTAGACAAGTGTTGCAAACCCTTATGTGAGAGGTGACATATTCAATGGATGGCGACCCGAGGCCTGACTGGCAGCCGAATTCCGACAAACTGCATAGAGAATTGATATCAGCATGCCGGCAGCGGGACGTTACTTCCGTTTGACTATAAAGCGAACGCAGTCCTGATTTCAGGCTCCGCTGCCGACCGGCTGATCTGTTCTTTTTGCGCCCATATTGATGAAATCCGCCCATTTGGCGGGTGCAGAAGGAGTAGATGAACAATGAAAATCCGGTTGGTAAATAACGGTGTATTTATTCCGGTGGACGACATTCAGCAAGCGCTGACTCCACCAGCGGAGGGGTTTTACTGGATTGATGCGGACGTAGACGATTTGGCGGTACTTCAACCGCTGTTCATGATGCATGATCTGGCCGTGGAAGACTGTTTGAGTGACGAAGAACAACGTCCGAAGATTGAAATTTATGAGAGCCATTATTTTATTGTTATTAATAGCATTCGTTTTGATGATGAAGAGATTTTTTTACGTGCCGTCAACCTGTTTCTTGGCAGACACTTTATTATCAGTGTTACCAAACAGAAAGTCAGCGAATTGCGAACATTGAAACCGATCCTATGGGAACAGGAAATCAGTACGCCGGATAAGCTGCTTTATCTGCTGGTTGACTTGATTGTTGATAATTATTTCACCGTCGGTGACCGAATCGAAGCGCGCATCGAGAAGCTTGAAGAAGACATCCTGATGCATACCAAAAAGTCTCATCTGAATGAGATTATCGGGCTGCGCAGTGAGATTTTGTGGCTGAAAAAAGTGCTTGGACCTCAGAAAGAGGTCATTAACACACTCAATAAAAAAGATCTGCGTCTTATTGATGATCAACTGCAAAAGTATTTCAGTGACATTTATGAGAATGCTGTAAAAATATCGGAAACCTTTGAGACTTATCGCGACTTGATGGGGAACTTACGAGAAGCTTACCAATCCAGTATCGCCAACCGGGCGAATGAAATCATGCGTGTGTTCACTGCCATTACCACGGTGTTCATGCCGCTGACTGTTATCACTGGCATCTATGGCATGAACTTTACGAACATGCCTGAGCTGGACTGGAAGTATGGTTATTTTGTAGTTATTGGCCTAATGGTTACGCTGGGTCTGAGCATGTTCTTTATTTTCCGTAAAAAAGATTGGGTTTGAAATAGCAAAAGACGAAGTGCTCCACATCTGGAGACGCTTCGTCTTTTTTTAATATCTGCTTAATGTATGACAACTAACGTTCTATTTCCAATCTAGCCTGCATTCTGCTCTGTCTCTGTGTGACGACGAAACCGGATGCGAATCATGCGCAGTCTTTCGTAGACCTGCTCCAGATTGCTCCCGCCAGGCTTCTCTTCTCCGTACACCTTATGTAACACGGGCTTCAGAAACGTATCTCCCAGCTCCTCGTAGGCACTCCATACTGCCTCTTGCTCCTCTTCAGGCATAACAGCAAGCTCCGCATCAAGTAGACAATCTGTGTCATACCCCTCCAAATCCAGTGTCTCCAACAGTTCAATTAGCTCCCGACGGGACAATCCGGAACGATTCACGATCTCCTCCAACGTATATCCTTCCTTCATGCCTTCAAGTACCTGCTTCCGTGTGGTGAATCTGTCTAGCTCCTGCTTGTATTTCTGCTCTCTCTGTTTGTACAGCCAGCTCTCATATTCTTGTTCCTTCAGAACCGAGTACACCCAATCTAGCGGGAAAGATGTGGAACGTTCCAGTCCATTCGTAAGCTCCAACCACTCCTCTCCATACTCGGAAGCCTTGCTCTCCCCTACGCCTGGCAGTTGCATCAATTCATCGATGGTTTGTGGAACAAATGCACTGATCATGCGCAACAACCGGTTCGTTGCAATAAAATAAGGGGCCTTCCGGTCAGACGCTGCTCTCTTCCTGCGCCATATGCAGAGGTCCATATACAGCCCCTCATTGCCATATAATTCACTGTAACAATGAAGACGTTGTCCGCCATAACTGCGCGACTTCAAATCATCATTTTCGTGAAACAAACCTTGCAGCAACGGACGATATCCTTCGCCCATCTGTATGGCTAACTGATGACGATACACATGCAACAGCTCGTCCCACGAACTGCCAACATACCAGATGGCATCCGTACGATCTCCTTCCTCATATCGGCTCCACCCCAGATGCCACGCCCCTTCTTCTTCACCGATCCACAACTGCGCATGCTCTTCATTCTGACCTGACATTCTGGATAATCTGTTCATGAAAATGACTTCCATATCTTGTCCCTCCTTCAATAGTTCAGCTCGACACAGTCTGTATTGTGCTAAATTAAGCAGCACAAAAAAACACCTCTCCTGCAAAATCCATGCAAGAGAGGTGCTTCCTCATTAACCGTGCTATGCTGTTGCTCATATATTACCACAATGGAAAAATTCGTCAACTACTTGTTTGTAAAGCTATTTACTTGTTCAAAGCCAGTTTCGCCAGCGCAAGCGAACCACACAGCCCTGCATTATCGCCAAGTCCAGGTGAAACGACATACTGGTCAATTTCGGACTGAAGTGCAGGATGCTGAACGTATCCAGCGAGTAATTCCTGCAGTTTGCTGCGAACCATTGGGAACAGATGCTCCTGCTTCATCACACCGCCACCCATTACAATTTTCTGAGGTGTGAGGATCAATACATAATTCATCAGAGCATGCGCCAGGTAATGTGCTTCAATCTCCCAGGCCTTGTGATCTGCTGGCAGTTCGTAAGCTGGTTGCTCCCAACGTTTATTGATGGCAGGACCTGCGGCAAGCCCTTCCAGACAGTCTCCATGATACGGACAGAACCCTTCATACATATCTTCAGGATGTCTGCGAACAATGATGTGTCCCATCTCTGGATGTGACAATCCATGGACCATTTTTCCACCTACAACTGCACCTGCACCAATACCCGTTCCGACAGTAATATACAGACAGCTATCCAGGCCTTGTGCAGCCCCCCAGGTTGCTTCCCCAAGTGCAGCACCGTTTACATCCGTGTCGAACGTCATCGGTACATCAAAGTGCTCCTTGAGCTTACCAATCAGGTTGTACTGACCCCAATGCGGTTTTGGTGTTGTTGTGATGTAACCATAAGTCGGGCTTCCTTCAATCGGATCAATTGGACCAAATGAACCTACACCCAAAGCTTCAATACCTTTACCTTCAAAAAAAGCGATTACTTGAGCCATCGTCTCTTCCGGTGTTGTCGTTGGAAAGCTTACGCGTTCAAGAACTTCTCCTTCTTCCGTACCGATCCCACATACAAATTTGGTTCCTCCAGCTTCAATTGCGCCTAAAATTGTCATGTTAGTCACACTCCCAAGTCGTTTAAAATTAAAATGGATCTTCGAATCTGTTCTCTGAACGACGGAACGACGGCATGATTACTCCTGTTCAGCAGCTTCGAGCTTCGCCAATCGTTTCAATAAGGTCTGCTTCCAGCTGTCGGCTAGTGTTGGAATGGCCAGCAAAGCACGCATACCAGCGGCATCCTGCTTCCCCTGATGCATAATTCGATTAGCTTCCAGAATGGTCATTGATGCAGGGTCCGTGCTTATTCGTCTGAATATTGCACAAGGAGCTACCTCGCCCTCTTGCAACACCCGAAAATAAAATCCGGTATGCCCGCTATCCTGAAAATAAACAGGCAGTTCTTTGTAATCATACCGTGCACCAAGTTTGAAGCAAGGCTGTCTTGGCTGGCTGACCTGTACCATGGCTTCCCCCAATTCATACACATCACCAATCCGGACTTCTTCCTCCATACAGCCTTCAACTGTCAGATTTTCTCCACAAGCTCCCCAGTCCAGCTTGCGATCCAGCAGTTGTTTAAGCGCCGGATAACGACTGTAATCGTATACACAAACTGCCTTGTCAGGCCCACCATGGTGCTCCAGATCTGCCTGTGCATCCCCTGTCATTCCAGTGAATGACAGGAAGACAGGTCTGGATATGGGATGTTTCACAATGCCGCTCATCACTTCGCGCTTCTGGCCAGGCAAGGCCTGAAGTTGACCTACGTTTACAGCTAATACTGCTGTTTTGTTTTCATCTGGCTTCCGGTTATGCGTGAGTGTCATCTGATCCTGCCTCCCATATTAGCTTTCTTTTAACGAACAGAGCCACCAAAAACAAGTGTATTACTTAACAAGCGGCCCGGGGAAGTAAGCATTTTGCCGCCAGCATACATGCCAGAAGATGCACCACCATCCAGATTCATCGCCTGCTTGGCACCAAGCTTCTGCATGACAGCAGCCCATTCCTTAATGGTCGCTCCTGACACGGTGGCTAACAAAACCGAACCGTCAGCCATAATGGCAATACCACTTCTTGCGCCGGATGCATTGAGAATTTTGGTATCCTTGAAGCCCTCACTCGCTGGATTCACGGCAACTTTGCCGTCTTTCACCAGACGTGGACCTGCGCCCACAGCGGTGACTACATCTTGCCAAGGGATCTCCTTGCCCGCTGCATTGGTGTATTTATAATTCATCTCTACAGTTGATCCAACGGTGAAGCGGTCCGACGAAGCTTTCTGATTCCCCGTGAAGACCAGCACCGAGCCATTCTTCGGAATGGCTACATTGGTATTGGGTACTTTCTTGGTGACAATCCCTTTCTCCATCACAACCGCCGTGCCCCCTTTGAACCCGACTGTAGATCCCCGCTCTGGTGTGTATAACATAGTAATACTCGCATTCGCGGAAGGTGTTCGGTTAATAAAGGTCGCATACCAACTGCGTGATTTTCCTTCTGTATCTGTTACTTTACCTGTCAAGCTCACTTGAAGCGAATCCATGATGGCTGAGCCATCTTCCTTAAATCCAATCGTTGTTCCGTATCTTCCAATATGTATAACTTTTCCATTTGCTATTAACATGCCGTATGGATCTGGAGCTCCGTTATAAGCTTCAAAAAACGCTCCGTTAATGGCCGCTTGTGCACCATATGCCTTAACAATCGAAGGTAATGTTGCGGTCTGACCGACCTGTTTCTTCGCTAGTCCTACGGTAACTGGCGTACCTTTGGGAATACTAACCGTCTGCACGGTAAAACTGCGTCCTGCTGCTTTTACTTTCTGTACCTTGGTGCTAATTGCTGCTTTGGCATCTGCTGTCTGTGGAGCACTCACCGCTCCTGAAAGGATTACAGGCAAAGCAAGGACGAGGGACATAGCCCCTGCCCACCACTTTTTACCCGTCCGTTTTGTCTGCATGTTACTCACCCTATTGCCACTCCCATCCAAGAGCCCAGGCTCTTCATCTCAAGTTGTTCGAACTTGTCCATCACCATATCCGGGTCAAGACGCAATTCACATACATCCAGTGCACAAGCTACGGGAACTGCACAGTGAATCTCTGCCAGTTTGCGGGACAGATGAAGCATGTCGAGATCATTCTCAATTTTGTTACGTACCGAAGGGGTAAGCTTATCCATATTGTCCAAAATACCTTCAATAGAGCCAAACTCCTGCACAAGCTTCAGAGCCGTCTTCTCACCAATGCCCCGTACCCCAGGATAATTGTCACTGGCATCGCCCATCAGACCTTTCATGTCAATCACTTGACGAGGGGTCAGTTGTTTCTCCGTCATTAGAGATTCAGGTGTATACACCATGTAATTGCCATGACCTTTTTTCATAATAATAATGCTTGTGCGGTCATCAATCAGTTGCAACATATCGTGGTCACCCGTAAGTACCATCACGTTCATATCCGTCTGCTCGGTGTAATACTTGGCAAGTGTACCGATGCAATCATCAGCCTCATATCCTTGAGCGCCAATATTCGGAATGTTCAAACTATCCATCACTTCGCGAATCAGAGCAAACTGAGGAATCAGATCATCCGGAGCTTCCGGACGGTTCCCTTTGTACGCTGCATACTCTTCACCGCGAAACGTCTTGCCCCCCATATCCCAACAGCATACGACATGACTTGGCCCAAAGGTCTGAACCGCATCCCAAAAATAACGGATAAATCCGTATACTGCGTTGGTTGGCACGCCTGCCTTTGTACGTCTGATATATCCGCTTGCAGATGTTGCATAGAACGCACGGAACAACACCGCCATACCATCTACCAGCAACAAAGTAGGTTCATTACGTTGATTCACTTGAATTTGTTCTCTCCTGTCCTGTATCTAGCAAATAAAATATCGAACTAATTCTATCATTATAGCATAGTTCCGCCAAGGATCGAGCAGCCAAAAAAGCCCTGAAATTTGAACATTCAGAGCCTTTTTCACCTTGGTTCATTTAACAATCAATGAAATCATTCATCTATAAATTAAGCGTTGTTCCATTCCTGCTCATACGCATCTTCCTTGAATCCTACGGTCACTTTGTGACCATCCGTAACGATTGGGCGTTTAATCAGACGACCATTGGAAGCCAGCAAGCGAATCTGCTCTTCTGTGGACAACCCTGGCAGCTTGTCCTTCAATTGCTGCTCCTTGTATACTTCCCCACTCGTATTGAAAAACTTCTTCACTTCAAGTCCGCTCTTCTGAATCAACTCCGTTAATTCTGTTTCGGATGGAGGTGTGTCAAAAATAGGAATTAAATCCAGCTCATGACCCTGAGCTTCCAGCCATTTTACGGCTTTACGGCACGTGCCACATTTGGCATATTGATATACTTTTAGATTACTCATCGTTACTTGTCCTCCAAAATTGCTCAGGTATCGGGTGCTCCGGTTTCGACTTCTCGCTTCCCTTGGTTTGCTTCGCAAATCCAAAAGTCGCTCCAACCCGATACCATCGCAATGTAATTTTTAACTTCAAACCTTTTCGTGAATGAAAAAATGTCCATTCTGCTTTAGGATCAAAAACCCTAAAACATAAAATTCAACCTTAAAAAATTCAACCTTAGCCTTCGGCATCTTGTTCGGGTGCAGCTTGCACCCCTCACACGGGTTAAGCTAACTAGCCATTGACATACAGCAAAGACACAATGCACGGAAGTCCGCACACAGCGCGAATCACAGGCCGTTTGACAGATTTTCAAAACACTTCTCTAGGGAATGCCTCAGCATCCAAACGCGCCTCCAGGGCTGCCATATCAGCGGGCAATGGGGCTTGGAACGTCATCCGGCTTTGCAAAATGGGATGGTCAAACGCCAGCTCACATGCGTGCAGTGCCTGACGGGCAATCCAAGTGTCTCGTTCAACCCGAACAGCCAGGGTCTGCTCATCGACCTCATGCACAGGAAGGGTCTTGTACATCCGATCCCCAATTAAAGGGCAGCCGATCGATGTCATATGTACCCTTATTTGATGGGTCCTGCCGCTCTCCAGCTTCAGGTTCACTGCACTGGCACTTCCGCCCGCCCACCTTGCGACTGTCGTGTATAACGTTCTTGCTGCATACCCGTCAGGTGTAACGATTCGACGATGCGGTTCTTCGGGATCACGATCAATCGGGCCATCAATGGCCCCCTCTTCTTGGACAGGACTACCATGCACAAAAGCAATGTACTTTTTATCCACCGTTCCTGCGATCATCTGTTCAGACACATGCTGGTGCACATATGGATTTTTTGCGATCGCCAGCACACCCGATGTTTCCTGATCCAGTCGATGAATCGGTCTGAAGCGGAAACGCTCGCCTTTGGACTTCCAATAATGGACAACCCCGTTTGCCAATGTACCTGTGTAATGCCCATGTGTTGGATGTACGATGACACCGGAATCTTTGTTCACGATAAGCAAGTGCTCATCTTCATACAGTATCGTAAAGGGAATTGGCTCAGGTAAAATATCATCCGACTCTTCCTGTTCCATTCGGACTTCCAGGACGTCACCCGCGCTAACTTTGACGCTGATGTATACCCGCTCGCCATTTAGCATAATTCCCTGCTCTGTGAGTTTGAGTCTCGACAGGAGCTTGCGCGAAACCTGTAGGCGCCGCTGAAGCACGGTCTTCAGCAGCCAGCCATCTTCATTTTCGGGAACCGTGTAAGTAAGTGGTGAATAATAATCGCTCATTCTTTGTCTTTGCGGCGAAATACTTTTTTGCTCCGCACATACTCAATGTCAGCTACCTGTTGTCTCGCATTGGCAGTCCGTGCTACAACGAAGAAATAATCAGACAGACGGTTCAAATAACGTCGTACAGAAGGGTTGATATCCGTATGCTGTCCGAGTGTTACGGCGCGGCGCTCAGCGCGGCGACATACTGTGCGGCAGACATGTAATGTGGAAGAGAGCAGACTGCCCCCAGGCAAAATAAACCGCTCCACCTTCGGATTTTCCGCATCATACAGATCAATCCATTGCTCAAGCCGGGTGACCATCTCATCCCGTACTTTATATTTGGTTTCGCTAATTTTTACAAAGGCGAGATCGGACCCGCAATCAAACAATTCTTGCTGAATTTCGAGCAAGTGTTCACGTAAATCCTCAAATTTCCCGTTTGTTTGATCAATAAAACTAATGGCTTGCCCAACAAAACAATTCAGCTCATCAATTGTCCCGTAAGCTTCAACCCGGTCATCGTCCTTGATAACCCGTCCACCAATGACTGAGGTCTGTCCCTCGTCACCTGTTCTTGTATATATGCCCATTGTAATCCCTCCTATTGTTAATATCATTCGCATGGTAGAACGCTGGGGTTAAATATAAATGCATGCCCTTCTAGAGTTTAACTTAATCAGTATACTTGACCTGCTATGAATACGGGAATGCTATTATTTTCAGAAACCAGTGAGATCCTTCACACGTATATATGAGTTGGTGTACTCTGCCGAGTATACGCCAAATCCTTGCAAACCAAAAGTAGAGGAGACGATTATGCAAAACTGGATAACCGATTTCATGGAACAATACGGCTACATAGGCATTGCACTCATTATTGCGCTAGAAAACGTATTCCCCCCCATCCCCTCGGAAATCATATTACCTTTTGGCGGCTTCATGACCACCTACACCAGCCTGACCCTTCCCGGTGTTATTATTGCTGCTACCATTGGTTCTGTGCTTGGGGCTGTCATTCTCTATGGGATCGGATTGCTGATTGATGTCAATCGGCTGGAGAAGATTGTAGAACGTTGGGGTCATATTCTGCGGATCAAAAAAGAAGATATCCACCGTGTCGATGCATGGTTTGACAAATATGGAATGTGGACCGTACTATTCTGTCGCATGGTTCCCCTTGTTCGCAGCCTGATCTCGATTCCTGCCGGCATGTCCAACATGAAATTTGGTTTATTCCTGCTCTTCACAACCATTGGAACACTGGCTTGGAATATTATTCTCGTCTCGGTTGGTGCGGCTCTCGGTGCGTCATGGGAGAGTATCCTGCACTTTATGGACGTGTACTCCCTGGTCGTATATGTACTTCTGGCGATTATTGTTGTAGGCTGTATCATCTGGTGGATCAGACGAAATAAAACTCGTAAATAAAGAAATTTACACGTATCGCATTTGTCATAAAATAAAGCCTCCGCACCACATTGTGGTGACGGGGGCTTCTTAGGTTCGGCCATTGTTTAACTCTATGAAAGGCTACTCTTCATATCGAAGCCCTCGATCTTTGAGATCAACAGCCAGGCCGGATATCAACAGATACATCTGTTCCGAATGGGCCTGCAGCGCACGGTTAACCGACGCCATTCTTGCTGCAAAAATTCGTTCTTCCTCTGAGGGATACAAAGAACCGTGCATTTCATTGGTAATCACGAGCAGCTTTCCCTGGTAAGACAGGAGGGCGTCCAGCAACAACTGTGTCTCTGAACGCTGCTGATCCAGATCATCAGTTGCCCTGAACCCCGCAGCCATCCAGGCTGTCAAACTATCTACAATAACGATTCGCTGATCTGCCAAGAAGAGATTGGATTCCCGATTGATCTGGTGAAGCACCTCTGTCAGGTGCTGGCCGTTGCCAGCCTGGATGGCACGATAATGAGCGGATGGCAATTCGGGAATCACGGGATCATGATCACCAGTGGATAAATAGATGCCCTCCCGGCTAATCCGGGCTGCGTATTCTAGCGCAAATCGGGTTTTACCACTGCCTATGCCGCCTGTGACCGTAATTAGCAATCCGCTCCCCTCCTTCAGTAGCCATACTAGATTGCATTTACTCTGTCAGCGCCTTCAGCACTTTCTTGGATTCTTCGACATTGGACGCAGACACCGGAATGGTAGCAAACAGATTTTGAGCAGCATAATCTACATCTTTGAACATTTGCATGTCTTCCAGCGGAATGCCGTAGAGATGTGATTCTGTCTTGATATCTGAACCGTCATCTCCTTCACCCTTCTCAACCAGGACCCCGCCTTCAAATACACCACGCGCATACTTCTCCGGATTAAATGTATCATCAAGCGGAATATTGGAGCCGTTACTTCCATACTGCTTCATATCAGCCTCAGGCAAAATGAAAATATCATGTCCGCCAGCCGCGTACTCTACCATAATTTTCTGAACATCATACATCGCGCTGGTGATAACCTCCACCTTCGGTTCCTCGCCCAGCTTCTGCTGCAAATTAGCTTGCAACTGCTCCGAGATCACGGATGGATTTCCTTGGTTGTCAATGATGAAAATCGTAAAACCGTCCTTACCGCCACAGCCAGCAAGCAGAAAAATCATAGAAATGATAGCGGTAAGCCCCCAAAATCTCTTCATTCCAGTTCCCCCTTTAGTCTCCTATGTACAATATATCACAATTGTTCCACGCAAAAAAATAACCCTGCCTATCTGAAGCAATCTGTTCATAGATCAAAAAAAAAGACCCCACTCGGGTCTTCTTCAAATCGCATATACGTAACGTTTCGATAGAACGAAAAATTACTTTCCTTTGATCGGATTAGCCTTCATATATTCATTAATCTTCAAATCTAGCAAACTGCTAATTTCAATTACAATATCGGATGTGAATGATTTCTCTTCAAGAAATATCTGTTCCATCTTGCGGCGTAGCATATGGATCTCATCTTCCAAGGAAACGTTATGCAAAGATGCGTGATCCGGTTTCACCGACCATCGGTCGCCATGATCGCCTTCTGCCAAATAATGCCCACGATTAGTCGGTAAATCATATTCAACACAAAACAAAGCCAACCCCTCCTTGGAAAAATTAGTTTCCAAATACAAGAAAAACACATTTCAAATTGAAATTATATCACAATATTTTGTAAAAGAAAGTTATTTTTTTCTAATTCGAAGAAAGTTTATGTCAGGTCAAAAGCTCTAATTCCTATTAACCCTCTTTTTGCAGTTTGTAAACAAAGTTTCCGATTCGTTCCAACGCTTCATTCAATTGGGTTACGGAAGTTGCATAGGAACAACGAAGAAACCCTTCACCTTGGGGACCAAATACATTGCCTGGAACAGCAGCCACTTTATTTTCCGTTAACAGACGCTCAGCAAAAAGATCCGAACTCAGCCCCGTCTTCTGGATACTAGGAAATGCATAGAAAGCTCCCTGAGGTTCATGGCAGTCCAGTCCAATATCCCTAAAACCCTGCACGATAAGGCGTCTGCGCTGATTATAGGATTCAACCATTCTATCCTTCTCACCCAAACCGTTCGTCAATGCCTCAAGCGCCGCCACCTGTCCCATGGCAGGTGCACACATCACCGTATACTGATGAATTTTGAGCATGGCTGCAATCAGTTCAGGATGTCCGCACATATACCCGATTCGCCAGCCTGTCATCGCAAAAGCCTTGGAAAATCCACTAACCAAAATGGTACGTTCCTTCATATCCGGAATGGAAGCGAAACTAACATGTTTTTGCGTATACGTCAGCTCAGCATAAATTTCATCCGCGATGACGATCAGATCATGCTTTTTGATTACCTCAGCAATAGGCAGCCATTCTTCATAGGTCATGATAGCACCTGTCGGATTGCTCGGATAACATAGGATAAGAACCTTGGACTTCGGCGTAATTCCCGCTTCCAACGCCTCGGCAGTCAGTTTAAACTGGTCCTTCGCATACGTTTCTACACCAACTGGTATGCCTCCACCAATCGATGCGATTGGAGAATAAGCCACATACGAAGGTTCCGGAATCAGAATCTCGTCTCCGGGTACGATTAATGCACGCAATGCCAGATCAATGGCTTCACTGCCACCAACGGTAACGATAATTTCGTCCTTGGGATCATACTTGGTATCAAACTGAGTATCCAGATACTCGCTAATAGCTTCCCTCAGTTTCGGCATACCTGCATTGGAAGTGTAACTGGTCATTCCTCTTTCGAGTGAGTACACACAAGCTTCACGCATATGCCATGGTGTTACAAAGTCCGGTTCACCTACACCCAGTGTAATGATATCTTTGTTATCGCCAACCAGATCAAAAAATTTGCGTATGCCGGATGGCGGTATCTGTTGAACCAAAGGTGCAAGATATGAAGTCATTTTCTTGTTGTTTCCTGTTGTCTGTTCATTCACTATCATGACGCATCTTCCTTTACGGCGAGATCATGAGACGGTTGTCTTCCTGATGGTCTTCAAAAATAATCCCGTCCTGCTTATATTTTTTGAGAATAAAATTCGTTTTGGTTGAAAGTACAGAGTCAATCGGAGACAATTTCTCCGATACAAAATTAGCGACTTCACGCAGGTTTCCACCTTCTACCTCCACGAGCAGATCATATGCACCTGACATGAGATATACCGATTTCACTTGCGGATACAGATAAATGCGTTCAGCGATCCCTTCGAAGCCACGACCACGCTCAGGCGTAATCTGTACTTCAATCAAGGCTGTTACTTTCTCATCATCAATCTTGCTCCAGTTCACAACGGTTGCGTATTTCACAATCACGTGGTCCTGTTCAAGCTGGGCCACAGCGTTCTTGATCTTATCTTCCGACTCCCCCAGCAGCGTCGACAGCAGTGCGGGAGTCCTTCTCGCGTCTTCCTTCAACAAATCCAGAACTTTTAATTGCAGATCGTTCAGATCCTTCATGTCTTTCCCTCCAGCGTCATCCAGGTTCCTGAAAATGAATTAATACTTATATTACATGAATTCAACGATCATGCAAAGACAAAAACCGCCCGCCCTGAATTCGGGCAAGCGGTGGTATGGTCTGCAACAGTACCTGCTTCAAACCATAATGACAAAGGTTACATGTAATAAGGGTTACCGTAATTGGGTTGATGCTGGGATACATTAGGCGCCTGGCTGTACGCACTGGCCTGCGTATTCTTTTCTTGAATGAACTGCTGACATTTCTGTTGGGTCTGGTGGGCTGATTGAATCTGCTTGTCCACATCCTGCCGCAACGCCTTCGCAGATACTGAGTACATGTTGTTCTGCTGCATCACATTGAACAGCTCACCTTGCAGACGAAGTGTATCATTGGTCAAGTCTGTGAACATCCGACGTGTAATCGGGCAGGAAGCTTCGGTTGTAGCTGTCGTATATTCGCGCGCGGTTCGTCTTAAATCCGCAAGAATCGACTTCAACAAATCCTGTTCCTGCATAAAGGATCCATTAGATGATTGAGAGTGAGAGTACACACGGTTTCCTCCTATACGGTTAGATTTTGCTTCTATTACTGGGCTTGTGTTGGAGCAATAGACTGATGTTGCTGCAAAGCATTAACCAGTGTGTTCAGATGTTGTTCATGGGAACGAACATAGTAATTCAATGCCTGCTGAATTTGTGGAGTTTGTGAGATGGAAGCTGTAGCCGCACACTGCTTGATTAACAGTTCTTCATTGGTTATTGAATCCGCGATATAATTCAATTCTTTCGGACTCAGGGCTTGCATGGATTGATTCTGCATGTTCGTTAACCTCCTCGGCATAAAGTTTATGCGCAATTATTGTTAACCCGGTCACTGAAAAGTATACAACGTAATCATGAAGGAGATGGTTATAATGGATTTGGTCTATGGCACACCTTTCTGGCCTTCTACTTTTAATACAAATTCTACCTACCCCCCTCTGCAAAATGACATCTCTTGTGACTGCCTGATCATCGGCGGTGGTATGGGGGGCGCGCTAACTTCTGAATTGCTCACGGAGCGTGGAGTCAACACGGTTGTCATTGATAAGAGGAAGATCGCGCATGGCAGTAGCTCAGCCAATACAGGTCTTTTACAGTACACGAACGACAAAACGCTGACCTCCTGTATAAACACCTTTGGCGAACAGACAGGCGTGCGGTTCTATGAATTATGTCGTGAAGCCATGCAGAAGCTCACACAAATTGCGGACAGGCTGGATACGGACCCTTGGTTTGTTCCCCGGACCAGTCTCTGTTTTGCCAGCAGCATTGCTGATGTAGACCTGTTAGAGCAAGAATATGAAACGTTGCAGCGCTATGGCTTTGAAGCAGAACTGTGGAAATCTGACAAAATTAGCAGCCATTTTCCCTTCAGCAAACCTGCCGGACTGTATACGTTAGGGGATGCTGAAGTGAACCCGTATCGCTTTGTTCATGCTTTGTTTGAATCGGCAAGCAAACGAGGAGCACGAATATATGGACAGACTGAGATGATCCATTGTGAATTCGATGATGATGGTGTGCTGTGTCATACTCAAGGTGGAAAAATCCGGGCCAATAAGGTTATTTTTGCTGCCGGTTATGAGACACAGTCCATCAAAAGGGATCCAGGAGCCTACCTGCAAACCACCTATGCTATTGCTACCAAACCGTTGCCAGACCTGAAGGAATGGTATGAGCACAGTCTGATCTGGGAGACTGCCCGTCCTTACCTGTATATGAGAACCACACCAGACGGACGGATCATTGCTGGCGGTCTGGATGAAGAGACACCACGGGAAGATCAGCGTGAGATTCGGGCAAAACACCGGGGAGATACACTCCTTGAACAAGTTCGCTCTTACTTCCCATTGGAGGGTCTTGAAGTGGATTATGCCTGGGGTGCCGTGTTCGGAAATACGCACGATGGTCTTCCGTTTATCGGCCCACATCCAGAATACCCACATTCCTATTTTTTAGAAGGTTACGGCGGTAACGGAACGGTGTATAGTATGTTTGCTGCTTCTATTTTGGCAGATGCTGTAACAGGAGTTGAGAATCGTGATATGGAACTTTTCTCATTAACGAGAACGCGTAAACCTTCTCCAGTGTGAGCAATATTCCAAGTAAAAAAGGGTACAGCTCAGGATAAAATCCGTTAACTGTACCCTTTTTCCTATGCAGAAGGTTCTTGCTGATCCGGATGCACTAACATTTTGCGCATAAATATCCATCCGAGGAGTGGGAAAATCCCAAGTGCCACAATAAGCCAGGTTAACGTTCGCAACGAAGGGCCATTCATGACCGTCAGAATAAATAGAGCAAGGCCAAATAAACGACCGACCATCAAACAAAGCTCCCTTAATACGACAAGTTCAACCCTTTTCTCTACATTTTCGCCGCTCGTTCCCATCAGGTCGAATCCTGCCGAAATCATCGGCAAAATATACAGCGGCATCGACAAGGCAGATCCAATTCCCATAATTAAAAGCGTTCCATAGCTGACCTTCCATAATAGCGGAATCAATACGATGAATAACAATACTGCTCCTGCTAACATCCCCCTGGATCTGTATTGCGGCTTAAACCATTTTCCTGCGGCCCAGTAACTTACCAAAGCTACGGCAGAAGTGATTAGCGAGAATTGCCCAAGCTTATATTCCTGCTTTGTGGCTACATAGACGAGCAGCGCAATCAGAAAGGCAAATACGCCTTCCCGCACGCCTTGCGCAAACAGTCCCATGCCAAGCGGTCTCCAGGCGCTATCTTTGGCAGACAACTGTCGCCACGGTTCAGACCAGCGGTAAGAACCGCTGACCTCCCTTTTTTTTAGAAAAAAACTGAATACAACGGCAACCACATAAATCACCAACGACACCGTAAAAATAAGGCGATAACCCGAATTGTCAGCCATTCGTGAAATAATCAGACCTGAGAACCATGGACCGATAATGCCTGTCATGGAACCCAGTAGCCCCACCCAACCATTAAACAGATCCCTATTCTCCCGGTCAGTAACCTCAAAGTAAACAACATTAAACGCCATCCAAAACAGTCCGAGTGCACAGCCAAGCAAAATCCCCAGAGGCCATATCCAGTCTACCGCTTTTGGACCTGCCCATAACACAAGCATATAAAAAATACCCGACATGACCGTTCCCAATCGCAATGCACCCATTTTGTTATGCTCCTTAACCCACTTCCCCGCAAGCCAAAACGTGAGTCCTAGTGCAATTTGCTGACTTATCGTGAACCATCCCAGCATGGCGTAGTCCGGGCGGCTTTTCCATAAATACACATTCAGAAACGTCCCCGACAAAGCTCCGGCTAACACAAACAATCCATTCACGCCTAGTAGCAGAATGGATTGTCGGCCCAGAGAAATCTTCATCTGCTCCCTCCTTATTCCGCCTGAAGTCAGCACTTCACAGGCAAAGTCTCAGGGTTAACGTACCCCAAGCAGAAGGAAAACATGATGAATTTCCCGGAATATTATATTTCCAAAACGTTATACTGCTTTATTTCTGCGCACTCAAATTCTGAATTAGGCGCAGACGGTCATCTTCAGACAAGTTATATTGAACCTGGAAGCAGCCTGAGCACACATATACTTGTACAGAGAACGGCGCATCCAACAATGAGTCCGCACCAGTAACGGCATTCGCAACAGGATTAAACGAATCCTTGGTTGTCTTCTGTGTACCTGTGAGAATCATGAATTCACGACAGTGTGGGCATTCCGGCACCTCTTCTTGCAAATCAAGCTGCTTCTTCACACCTTCTTCGTATTGAATCAGATCATTTCCCTCATCCGCATACTTCGTCAAAGTACGAAGCTCTGGCAATTTCAGCTCAACTTCGTCTCCCCACAGGTTGGCGAGATCCGTAGTTTGTTCATCGTCCTCGACATCATCCAGATCATAGATGTCTTCCTCGGCTTCATCGTTCTCTTCATCACCGATATTGATGTTTAGTGTACGATATCCTTTTAATTCATTGTGGCAGTAAGGGCATTCTTCTTCAGGACCTAGCTCCTCATCCCATACAATCTCGGTGTGGCACCATGGACATACTGTTGGTTCCATATTGAATCAACCTTTCTCTTTCAGATAATCATGTGGTCAACACATAAATGACGCCTATCGCAAAAAATACTATCGATGCAGCAAACAGAATCCGTATCAATATTTTCATGAACGGTCCCCCTACATGATGCTCGCGCCAATAACAAATGACAACGAGACCGAAATAATCATGGATATTAATCCAACGGCCCGGTTATCCGCTTCAATCTCCTTGTCAATGGAGAACACCGGCGTCAGAAACTCGAATAAAAAATAGGCAATGAGCAGAAGGACAAATCCTACAAATGACCACGTCATAGCTTCATACACCGATGATTTGGCCTGAATGCAGAAATGAAGCACGTTGCAGATTCCAAAGATCTTGCCTCCTGTAGCCATCGCAACCGCCACATTGCCCTTCTTGATTTCATGCCAGCATTTGTACTTGGTCACCAGTTCAAAGCAAGCCAGAAATACAAGCAGCTCCATAATCGCTACAGAGAAAAATCCGAGCACCATCCCCAAGGGATGAGACAGCAATTCGTCAATCGTCCCTTTCACTCATCGTTCCCCTTCCCCATTCTGCTGCCTGAACTCACTCAGGCGGCAGAACTTCTTTGATTCTTGGTCGGGCTATTCCAATTCTGCGACGGTTACACCGTTTCCGCCTTCTCCGTAATTGCCCAGCCGGTAACTTTTTATATGTCTATGCTTACGCAGGTAATCCTGAATACCGGAACGCAAAATTCCTGTTCCTTTACCGTGAATAATATAAACCTGACCCAGATTAGCAAGGAAAGCTTCATCGATAAAACGATCTGTCTCCATCAAGGCTTCTTCCAGATTTGTCCCCCGCAAATCCAGTTCACTCTTCACATTGTCATCGCGAGTTCGTTTCACGCCCGTTACCGGTTTTTGCTTCGGTTTGGCTTCTGCTGGTGCAGACTGCTGTAATTCAAGGTCATTCAGGGATACTTTCATTTTCATGATCCCCAATTGAACCATGGCATCCTTGGTTCCTGACATCTCCACCACATGACCTTTTTGATTCAAACTGTAAACAAGAACTTCATCGCCCGGGCCGATGGCCCGAGATTTCGCGGCCGTTGAAGTGCGCTTAATCGTCTTCTTGCGTTTCTCAGGTTCAGCTTCATCCAGTTGTTTGCGAGCAGCAATAAGTTTGTGCTCTTTTACGGATGCGCCTTCTTCCATGGCAAGCTGGCGAAGATCGGCTATAATCTTCTCAGCTTCTGCTCTCGCCTTGTCCACAATGTTCCGAGCATCTTCTTCCGCTTTTTCAATGCGGCGGTCACGCTGCTGTTCCAATTTCTCCAGTTCGGCTTGATGACGGCTGCGCAATTTCTCCATATCTTGGCGTAAACGCTCTGCACTCTCACGTTCTTGCTCCGCAGTAAGTCGGTTCTCTTCGAGGGAAGCGATCATATGCTCTACGCGTTGGTCTTCCTCTTTTACTTCACCACGCGCGTAATCCAGAATGTATCCTGGCAGGCCCAGCCGCTCCGCAATTGCGAACGCATTACTCCGTCCCGGTACACCGACGAGCAGTCGGTAGGTAGGGCTCAGTGTATTAACGTCGAATTCCATGCTGGCATTAATGACACCTTTGCGCTCATAAGCGTAAGCTTTTAGTTCACTATAATGCGTTGTTGCTACCATGCGACATCCGGTCTGATGCATATGCTCCAGAATGGAGATCGCCAGAGCAGACCCTTCTGCCGGGTCAGTACCTGCCCCAAGTTCATCGAGCAGCACAAGGCTTTTGGTCGTCATGTTTTTCAATATCCGAATGATGTTCGTCATATGGCTGGAAAACGTACTCAGGTTCTGTTCAATGCTCTGTTCATCACCGATGTCCGCATATATCGCATCAAACACACACAGCTGGCTTCCATCTTCGGCCGGAACGAACAAACCAGACATCGCCATGAGGCTCAGTAATCCAATGGTCTTGAGCGTAACGGTCTTACCACCCGTATTGGGACCCGTTACAATAATGGACGTATAATCGTTGCCCAGTTCAATGTCGGTGGGCACCACATTTTCAATCGAGATCAGCGGATGGCGCCCCTTCTTGAGCTTGATGAATCCGCGATCATTCATGCGTGGCAATGTGGCTTTCAATTCACGGGCAAGACGTGCTTTGGCAAAAATAAAATCCAGAGATCCCAGCAGGTCAACATCGTACAATAACCACTCTGCCTGTTCACTGACAAGTGCCGTCAATTTCTGCAAAATCACTTCAATTTCGCGTTCTTCCCGAATTCGGGTCTCGCGCAATTTATTATTCATCGCAACAATGGATTCGGGCTCAATAAATAGCGTTGCTCCCGAACCGGATTGATCATGTACAATTCCGCCAAAGTACGAGCGATACTCGGATTTCACGGGAATGACGAAACGGTCTCCACGAATGGTAATCAACTGGTCCTGCAGCATTTTAGACACTGTCGAAGATCGAATCATCGAATCCAGTTTCTCGCGAATGCGAGCTTCACCACCACGCAGCTCACGACGTATCTGTGCCAGTGTTACACTTGCACTATCTGAGACTTCGGCATTGTCATCAATACAGATACGAATTGCATCTTCAAGTGTTTTTTGTTCTGATAACTGATCACTGATATAGAAAATCGATTCCACCTTTTCATCTTCGTGGAGTGCAGCGATCTGGCGTTTCAATCGACGTGCTGCCAAGGTGGTGTTGGAAATCCCCAGTAACTCATGCGGATTCAATGTACCCCCTATTTCCGCACGCTTAACGGAAGCGGTAATATCCACAATTCCCCCAAAAGATGGAGAACCTTTGAGGCGATCAAACGTAAAAGCTTCATCTGTTTGCTGGAGCAGTCTCTTCACTTCTTCCAGTTCACTGATCGGCTCCAATTGTTCCGCTTTCTTTTTTCCCATCGTAGTCTGGGCAAAGCTTTGCAATGTATTTAAAATTTTGCGATATTCCAATGTTTGTAAAATTTTCGTGTCCAAAAGTACAACTCCTTCCCAACTATAACTGTATTATAACGAAAGAAACTTTCTAACGCTATTTAACGAATCCTTCCACACATAACTTGGGACATGGCGCCGCAAACTACAAGAGTCAGGATTGTGCAACCTCGCCATTGAACAGGGATGTACAATGCTCAATCGATCTGAATAAAGGAGGTATAACACTATGAATTTTCTGGGACATGTGGTGCGATTTATCATCGCCGCAATTGTATTGATGGTCGTCAGCTGGATCGTACCTGGATTCACCGTCGGTGGTTTCTGGAGCGCATTGATGCTTGCTCTGGTTATCGCTCTGCTTGGCTGGGTTGTTGAAGGCATCTTCGGTAAAAGGGTTAATCCTTTTGGCCGCGGTATTGTCGGCTTCATCGTCAGCGCACTGGTGATCTGGATTGGTCAATATGTTGTAGATCATGTACATGTCAGTCTGCTTGGTGCCGTTTTGGCTGCATTGGTCATTGGGATCATTGATCTGTTCATCCCGGTTTCCACCCCTTTTGATGCCGGAAGAAGATCCAGAGATCACGCATAGGCTCCAACGTACCTACTCCCCATAGGCTTCCCCTAAACCTCTGATGGCTTAAACGCCTGATGAGGTTTATTTTATTAGGTTATGTGCATGCAGATGTTCAAAGAAACGACATAGGCAGCATGTACAGGCATCGTTAATTTGCGGTATGATGACTTGAGAAATCATTCAAATTTTATCCATATACGCTTATTAAGGAGGCATATGATGAAGAAAGGCATGGCATGGCTTGCAGCCTTTATGTTGATTCTGGTCCTTGCTGCATGTGGTGGAACTGGTCAATCGGCAGAATCAAACAGCGAGTCCGATTCGGGTGCAACTGCAAGCGAAGAACTGGTAATCAAAGCAAGCAACTATGAATTTGACCAGCCTGAGTACCATTTGAAAAAAGGTGTCCCGGTTAAGATTGTTTATGAAAATACAAACGGAAACCATGGTGTTCTTGTGCCCGAGCTGAACCTTCGGCTGGATACCAAGAACAGTTCCAAAGTGATTACTCCCGACAAAGCAGGGGAATTTGAAATGTCCTGTTCCGTCTATTGCGGAAGCGGTCACGGCAGAATGATCTCCAAAATTATTGTTGAAGAATAGTGTTCAAGACAAGGAGCCCCCGTAGCGACGGGAGCTCTTTCTTCATTATAACAAATTGTACAAGAGTGCGCTGTCCAGGATTCCAGTTATGACATAATCATCAGCTAGGTCTGATCCTGCTCAATCAATTCAATCCATTCGTTATATTCCGTCTGCAATTTTGTATATTCATCCCGCAATTGGCGGTATTCCGTATTCAGTTGCTCCGCCTTCTCCTGCTCCATCTCACGTTCAACCTGCAGCAAACGCAGTTGATTGGCTGCGAGTTCATACCGTTCACCGATCTCAAGCAGTTCATTTTCCATCGTCTGCTTTTCTTCGATCGCTTCTGCACGCTGCTGGGCGAGCTGCTGTCGCTCGTGTTCCAGCTCTTCTACCTTCTCCACACTGGCAGCACTTTCTTTCTGCCATAGATTCAATTCATTTTCCAGTGCATTCCATCGATCTTGCCAGGACTGCTCCTGAGCCGCCCATTCATCTGCACGACGCTGCCAAACCTGATCTAGTTGTTCCGCTTGTTGTTCTGCTTGTTCTACCCTAGAGCTCAGCTCAACTTCCCGAGTAGTCAGCTCTTGTAGGCGAGAGGAGAGGTCTGCCTGTTTGGCAGACAATTCTTCATACTTAATCTGCCACTCAAGTGCTTCTTCTTCTGTCTGAGTCAGCAAGCTGCCTTGTTCATCGATCCGCGCGGATAGCTGATTGGCATGCTGTCTTGATTCTTCAAGCGCACGCAAGATTTCTTTCTTTTCTTCGCTCATCTCATTAAGATTGCGAGCATAGTCTTCTTCACGCTGCAGTGCATCACCATATTCCTTGCGGATTTGTTTATAATTTTCCTGCAACTTGTTCAGTTCTTCACGTGCATCATTCAATTCACCATCAAGCTCTTTATGTTGTAGCTCCAGACGACCAGCTTCTGCAATGTATCGTTCTGCTTCTTCGCTGGCTTGACGAGCTTCTTCTTTAACAACAGATAATTCATCATGTAGGGACTGCACACCAGACTCCAACGTTTCATTCTGCTCTGCAGCTTCAAGTACCTGTGTCTCTAATTCACCGATCTCGATCAGACGTTGTTCCGCCTGCTCTTTCCAGGACTGCTCGCTCTGCGTCAGTGCACCAAGTTCATGTTGTAATGTGCGTACTGCCGCATGGGCCTGCTCAAGCACTTTTTGCAATCTGCGCTGCTCATCCTCGGATTTCACTTCAGCTTCACGAAGTTTCTTGATTTCCTGTTCGAGCTGTCCGTGCTGATCCTGCACTTTTCGCAACTGTGCTGTCAGAGAAGTTTCACGTTCAATGGTTTCGTTATACTGCTGTTTCCAATGCTGTTCCGCTTCCCGGAACTGCTCCGCCTCAGCTTCTGTGTTGCGGAGGTGTTCAGTCAGCTGAGCACTGTCTGCTTTTAATTGTTCCAGCTGCTGCTCCAATTCCGTAATTCGACGAAGCTGAATATCCTGTTCCTGTTTGTATACCGCTTGTTCTTTGCGCAACGTTTCAGTCTGACTACGTTCGTGTTGGAGCTGTTGCTCCTGATCCACAACAACCTCTTGAGCATTCTTGAGCTGTTTACGCACCTCGGCTAATTGGCCTTCAACATCGGCTAAGCGCGATTTAGCCTGTTTACGTTCTTCTTCCAACTGCTGCTTCAGCTTGCCTCGTTCTTCTTCCAGCAAAGCCTCAGTAGTTGCCGCAGCTTCGCTCGCCTGAGTCTGGGCCGCTTCATGGATTTGCTGAATCTGCTCTTCATAGGCCGCTTCTTTTTCCATCCATTCCAATTCGGCCTGTTCGGATGACTCCTTGAACGCTGCATTCAGCTGTTCAATCTCAGCCAGTCGCTTCTGCTCTGCTTGTTGCTGCAGTGCGGCTTGTTCTTCTTTTGCCTTTTCAGTTAGTTCTTGAGCTTGACTCACGGCAGCTTGCTCTGCCTGCTGTAAACGCTGCTCCATCTCGGATTGAAGTTCACGGTATTGAAGCTGGGCTGCTTCCTGAACCTTTTGCAATTGAGCTTCGGCTTGTTCCAATTCAGACAAAATTGCCGCTTCGGCTTGTTCCTTCGCCGTTTGTACTTGCTGTGCAGCCTGCATCTCGATTTTTTGACGTTCTGCCACAGCCCTAGCTTCGGCTTCTTTCAGTTGAACTGCCGTCTTATCCTGGAGCTCCTTGTATTGTGCAGCCGCTTTGGCCTGGGCTTGCTGCAACTCATTTGCTGAACGTGTCTGTGCTTCCTTCAGCTGCGCTGCCGCCTGAGTCTGTGCATTCTTGATTTGATTTGCTGCTTTTTCTTCTGCTTCTTTGAGACGCGCCTGCGCCTTCTCCTCAGCCGCTTTCAGCTGTGCAGCAGTTTGAGCCTGAAGCTTTTGCTCTCGACTTGCTGCCTGAGCGCGCTCCTGCTCCAGGAGTGTATTCAGCTTGGCTATTTCTGCCTGCTGATCCTTCTGGAGCTTCGCGATGGCCTGTTCCGCCTCAGCTTTAAGCTTCGTTGCTTCAGCGAGTGCTTGGTCTCGGCGTTCAAGTTCCTGCTGATGTTCATTTTGTATGGCATTCAGCCGATTGAGTTCATTTCTCATTTCGGTACGTTCACCTGTCAGCATTTTCAGCTCATTCCGAATCTCCTGAGTCTGAAGAGACTGCTCAGCCATATGTACAGCTGCCAGAACTGCAATACGCGGGGTATCCAGTCGGGAATGATGTTTGGAGATGGCGCTCATTCGCTCATCCACCAGGTTAGCTACTTGTTTCATATAGTCGGCACTGCTGCCAACCAGTTTATAGGAAGTCCCGTAGATCTCTACGGTGACGCGTGTACGATCAGGTGTAGTCACAGTTGTGCCCTCCTTCAAGTCTGTATGTTGATTCTAAGCTGTAAAACAAAAAAAGTCACATCGATCCTCTAATGCTAAGGATTCGATGTGACTTCAAGCAATTCCTGCTAATCTTTGTTCAAAAAATTGACTTATGTTCTATTTACGCAATTCGGCTCCAAATTGCTCCTCCAGACGAGCAACAACACGAGTATGAACCTCGGTAATTTCCTCATCCGTCAATGTGCGTTCACGGTTGCGATAAACGAGAGCCATCGCTACGCTCTTCTTGTCTTCACCCAACTTGCTGCCTGTGAACACGTCGAATACCTGTACTGTTTGCAGCAGCTCACCGGCAGATTCGCGAATCGCACGCAGCATATCCCCAGCTTCGATGTCTTTACTTACAACAACCGCGATATCCCGCTCAACTGCAGGGAAACGTGGAAGCTCACGATAACGGATATCCGCATCCGCTTCACTATAGATCGCTTCGAGCGCAATTTCCGCGAGATATACATCGTTCAAATCATACTGCTGCTGCAGTTCAGGATGCAATTGACCCATCGTACCAATCAGTGTGCCCTCTCCGCCATCTTTTGCATCAAGGTATACCGATGCAGAGCGACCAGGATGGAAACCTTCAGGACTGTTTGCCACCAGGCGGATGCGCTGCTCCAGACCCACATAGGCGAACAGGTTTTCAAGTGCACCTTTCAGATCGAAAAAGTCCACTTTCTCTGCCCCCACATTCCACTGCTGGGATAAACGATTTCCGGTGAGCAACAAGCTCAGGACTGGAATTTCATGCGGTTGCTTCGTCAGCTTTTCTTCTTCAGTGAAGAACACACTGCCTACTTCGAATACAGCCAGTGAATCATGCTTGCGATTCATATTATACACCGTTGCATCCAGCATTTGCGGTAAAATACTCTTACGAAGCACGCTGCGATCCTCACTCATTGGCATAGCCAGGTTCACGGCTTTACTGCCTTCTGTCAGAGCAGGGAACAAGGATACTTTATCCGGGTGTACAAATGAATAGCTGATCATTTCCTGCCAGCCACTGCCTGCAAACAGACCACGAATGGTACGGCGTATTGCTTGCGAACGCGTATAAGCACCTGGTGTTGTTGGTCCTTCAATCAACGTAGTTGGAATATTGTCGTATCCGTACAGACGGGCAATCTCTTCAAACAGATCTACATCAAGAGTAATATCCCCTCTGCGGCTAGGCACTTCAACATCAAGCAGACCTTGTTGCGCATCACCACATGCAAAGTGCAGACGAGCGAAAATGGTTTTAACTTCAAGCAAGGACAATTCGGTTCCCAAATAACGATTCAGTTTGTCCAGCGACAGCTTCACAACATGTTTATCCGCTGCGGCTTTTCCCGCTTCCACGATCCCCTGATGAACTTCACCTTCCGCATAACGCTGAATCAATTCAGCCGCACGGTTCAATGCCGTAATAACAGCAGCCGGATCGACTTCTTTCTCAAAACGCATGCTTGCTTCGGAACGCAGCCCCAGTTGGCGCGACGTTTTCCGAACGGTTCCGCCATCGAACTTGGCGGATTCCAGCAACAGATTCACTGTGGTTTCCGTTACCTCGGAATTCTCGCCACCCATAACACCCGCGATGGCTACAGGTTTCACGCCATCGGTAATGAGCAGCATATGCGGCTCCAGCTTGCGCTCCTGGCTATCCAACGTCACGATCGTTTCGCCTTCTTTGGCCATCCGCACTTCAATATGGCCCTTCTCCAGCTTATCTGCATCAAAAGCATGCAGCGGCTGTCCGTATTCCAGCATGACATAGTTCGTGATGTCAACGATATTATTGATCGGACGGATGCCGGCGGCCATCAAACGGTTTTGCATCCACTGCGGGGAAGCTCCGAGCTTAATCCCAGTTACATAGCGGGCTGCATAATGACTGCATTGTTCGTCAGCCGTAATTTCAACCGAGATATGATTCGCAGCCGCATCACCGATTTCCACCAACTTTTGAGTGGGATCAGGCAGTTTCACTTCACGACCGAGAATTGCACCTACTTCATATGCTGCACCCAGCATGCTCAGACAGTCGGAGCGGTTCGGTGTCAGGTCCAGTTCAAGAACATGATCGTCGAGACCAAGCACTTGGCTGATTGGTGTACCAATTTCCGTTTGTGCTGGCAGAACGAGAATGCCTTCCTGTTGGTCCTTCGGCAGCAACTTGTCGTTCATGCCCAGTTCTTTCGCAGAGCAGATCATGCCAAGGGATACAACACCGCGCAGCTTGGCTTTTTTGATATCGAGTCCACCAGGGAGCTTCGCTCCTACCAGGGCAACGACCACCTTTTGACCGGCATCCACATTTTTCGCACCACATACGATCTGCAGATCTTCTTCCTGTCCGGCATCAATCACACATACATTCAGCTTGTCAGCGTCAGGGTGCTTCTCCTTGCTCTTCACGTAACCAACAACCACGTTGTTCACGCCCTGGTTCCGGTTCTCCACTACATCAATCTCAATCCCCGCACGGGTGAATTTCTCTGCCAACTCCTGCGGTTCCACGCCTTCCAGCGCGATATAATCAGACAGCCAATCTGTCGATACTCTCATGGACGTTCACTTCCTAATCTATGAATTGGTGTTGCAAATGAAGGGCGTTCGCCCTGTAAGCTACTTCGGTAATTACAGTCGTCCGAATTGTTTCAGGAACGCCATATCACTGTTGTAGAAATGACGAATATCATCAATGCCATATTTCAGCATGGCGATACGCTCTACACCCATTCCGAATGCAAACCCACTGTATTTCTCCGGATCATAACCGCCCATCTCGAGCACTTTCGGGTGAACCATACCGCCGCCCAAAATTTCAAGCCAACCTGTCTGTTTACATACCCGACAGCCACTGCCACCACATTGCACACAAGTGACATCCACTTCAGCACTTGGCTCGGTGAACGGGAAGAAGCTTGGACGGAGACGAATTTCGGTGTGTGAACCGAACATTTCGCGTACGAACTGCAGCAAGGTGCCTTTCAGGTCACTCATGCGAATGTTCTCGCTAATGACCAAACCTTCAACCTGATTGAACTGGAACGAATGCGTCGCATCGTCATCGTCACGACGGTATACTTTACCCGGACAGATGACTTTAACAGGCACTCCGCCTTTCATGCTTTGCATGGTGCGAACCTGAACCGGTGACGTATGCGTACGCATTAACAGATCTTCTGTTACATAGAAAGAATCCTGCATATCACGTGCCGGATGGTTCTTCGGCAGATTCAGTGCTTCGAAGTTGTAATAATCCATTTCAACCTCAGGACCTTCCGCTATGCGGTATCCCATACCAATGAAAATATCTTCGATTTCCTGTACCACTTTGGTCAGTGGATGCAGTCCGCCTTGACGTCCGCGACGTCCTGGCAGGGTCACATCAATTTTTTCGGATTGCAGGCGTTTCGCCGTCTCTTCCTTCTGGAACTGCTCCTGCTTGCTGTCAATGACTTCTTCAATCGCGCCGCGAACATCATTGGCAACCTGACCAATCACCGGACGTTCCTCAGCACTAAGCGCACCCATACCGCGCAAAATCTCGGTCAATGCACCCTTTTTCCCCAAATACTTTACACGCAGATCACTCAGCGTCTGTGGATCATTCACGCCAGACAGCTGTTCCAGCGCTTCGATCTTTAATGCCTCCAAACGTTCTTTCATGTGTAAATGCCCCCTTTATGTGGTTTAATGCAACAAAAAAAGGCCTTCTCTCCCCTGAAGGGACGAAAAGACCGTGGTACCACCCTTGTTAGACATTCAGTGCTGCCCGGCCCTTCCGGCCTGCAACATGTTTGCCTCACTCTATACGGAATAACGACCGTTAACCGTTACCCCCTACTAATTCCTGCGATGAGTCGCAAGATATGGTTCAGGGAACCGCTCCGGAGTGAATTTCAGCAGCCTTGTTCTACAGAAACGCTCTCAATCTACGGCGCTTCCTCCCTGTACAGAGGCACTGCTTACTTGTCTCCATCGTCACGTTTGCATGTCAGATAAATCTTCAAATTTACTGATGATCGTCCATTATTATATGCAAAATCGATCGAAATAGCAAGCCGTAAAACCGCATGTTCAAACGTTAAGCCAAAAAGTAAACCGGCATAAGCTTCGTCAATCGATTACTTCTGTTTTCGCAGCTCGTGCAACTGTTTCAAACGACGCTGTATTTCGCGAACCTCGGCAACTTCAGCCGAACGTTCAATTATATCATCAGGCTTATTCAACACATCATTGCCCGCACTGTTCATAGGAGATAATAACTCGGACAAACGCATTTCAAGCCTCAGCCGTTCATCATCTGACTCCCGAACCTCAAGGGCGGACTCTCGCAGTTTGATGGATTGCTCCCAGTCTTCAACGCCGCCTTCGAACAGTGTAGCTTTCCCACTGGGCTCCAGATCAAGTAAGCGGCTGGCAAGTACTTTAGTCAACATACGGTCATGGGACACAAGCACCAGTGCTCCGGATGCCTGCTTCAATATATTCTCCATCACTTCCTGGGTGTCAATATCCAAATAGTTCGTCGGTTCATCCAGCACCAGCACGTTAGATCCTCCGAAATACAACCGCAGGAAAGCAACTCTGCACTTTTCTCCCATACTCAAATCCCCGATACGCTTGAACACATCATCTCTTGAGAATAAAAAGCATCCCAGAATGGTACGTGCAGCACTTTGTGTCATGGATGGCAGACTGAGCAAGCTGTCCAGAAGTGTCTCGCTTTCCGGTAATCCCTCAAGCTCTTGCGAAAAATAACCGATCTTCAGCTGTGGATGACGTGTCACTTTGCCTTGAGAAGGTTCCAGCTCGCCAATCATCAGTTTGAGCAGTGTCGTCTTGCCTGTGCCATTCGGTCCACGTACGGCAAGACGATCTCCACGTTCCACTGCAATCCGGATATGGTGAAGCAATGTCGGGCTTCCCGGATAAGCAAAGCTAACGTCTTCCAGTGCAAGGAGCTGGCGGGCAGCAAGCGTGTTCACTTGCAGCTCCATGTTCAATTTTGCAACTTCTCGGGGTTTATCCACCCGTTCTTTCTCCAGGCGCTCCAGTTGCTTTTGCTTGGCATGGTAGCGGGAAATGTTCTTGTTGGCCTTCGCTTTGTAAAAGCTCTGGGTGATTTTCACTTCCACATCGCTTGCTGAATTATGAGCCTGATGAAACCACTGCTGATAATTGCGGATCGTCTCTTCCAGCGCTTTGCGTTCCAGCTCCTGCTTGCGATAGGTTGCTTCCTGCTCACGCATTTCTCGTTCCTTGTGGCTTTTATAATCAGTGTAGCCGCCCTTATATTTGGTCAGGGAATCCGGGCTAAACTCAATGACACCCGTTGCAACCTGATCAATAAAGGTCCGGTCATGAGAGACAAACAACAATGTTCCAGTATAGGCGGAAAGCCATTCTTCAAGCCAGCGCATGCTCTCTTCATCCAGATGATTTGTCGGTTCATCCAGAATCAGAAATTTGGGTTTACTGACCAGCAATCCTGCGAGACGGGCCTTCGTTTTTTGCCCACCACTCAAAGAATGATATGGCCGACTCCAATGTTCCGACGATAACCCCAGACGCGTCAGTACCTTCTCTACCTCAGTCTCCCACATATACCCGTTTAATTGTTCATATTGTTCCATCGCTATTGTATAAGCTTCGAGCAGCCGCTGCTCATCTGCCGCTCCACTGTTGCTCATCCGTTGTTCTAATTGTTCCAAGTCACGCTTCACCTCGTAGATCCGTCCACTTTCCTGCCGGACAGCATCAAGCACATTCATCTCAGGCTTGATCAAGGAGTGCTGGCGCATGAAACCCCACTCCTGCTGCGGAATGTAACGTTCGATGCGTCCACCACCCTCTTCTTCTCCAAGAATGATGCGTAATAAGGTGGTCTTGCCGCAGCCGTTGCGACCCAGAATGGCAAGCCGCTCACCTTCATTTATTTCGAGATTCAATCCTGCAAACAACTCATTCCCGTTCCACTCTTTCGATACTTCATGTAGGCGTACCATTGTCATCATGAGGCCTCATCCTTCCTGCAATTCAAAATAAAAAAACCGCTGGCATCAGCCGGCGGTCTGGCAATTCAGGATTGGATAAAGCGTCAAAAAACAAGCATAAGATACCCACAGTATGAACTAAGAACCCTTAAAAGGGTACACACAAGCTAAGCCAGAATAGCCTGCCTGTTTCCATACCTGATCCCATAGCTGAATTTGGACACACGAATCCCCTCATTGCTCAGCCGCTTTGGCTGACTGCGTCAATACACTCTCTGCAGTTACTGGGGTTCAATTCATGTGTTTTACTTCATGGGACGTATGGTTACCTCTCATTCATGTGTAGTATCGATTTCTCCGTTATTGTACCAGATGATGGGGAAAAAGCAAAGGTTTTGAATTGGAGTCAGTGATATTTTCCATGCAAATATGACTTAAAATACACAAATTTCAAAAAAAGAAAAACCCTTGTTTTCACAAGGGTTTCAGGTGTTGCATTAGTTAAGCGGGTGATGGGAATCGAACCCACGCTATTAGCTTGGAAGGCTAAAGTTCTACCATTGAACTACACCCGCGCGAATGACGATCGGGACGACACGATTTGAACATGCGACCCCCTGGTCCCAAACCAGGTGCTCTACCAAGCTGAGCTACGTCCCGTCAAGTTCCGAGGAACATTAACATGAATTTTACAAAATTAATATACCATGATCATCTAACGCTTGCAACTTCTTTTTACCATTTTGCCTCTAACCTTTCGAAACAAAACAAGACAGAAGCATGTACACGCCCCTGTCTATCCTTACCCCGTGGGTTTATCCACATCTCTCAAAAACTTTTTTTCAAAATCGGCTGCCACAATCGGTTTGCTGAAAAAGTACCCTTGAGCCTCATGACAATGCTGATCACGAAGAAACGCAAGCTGGTCCTCATTTTCAACGCCCTCAGCCGTCACTTTCAACTGCAGGTGATGAGCCATCGACGTAATGGTCGACACAATCGCCGCGTTATTGCTGTCCTCCATCACTTCATTGACAAAGGAACGGTCAATCTTGAGGCGGTCAATCGGCAGATCTTTCAAATAATGCAGAGAACTGTACCCAGTGCCAAAATCATCAATACTGATGTGCACACCAATTTCCTTAATTTTGCGCAGCTGTTCGAACGCACGATCCTTGTCAAACGTCATGCTCTCCGTGATCTCGAGCTCAAGCCACACAGGTTCCAAGCCTGTTTCCTTGAGAATACTGCTGATGTTGTCCAACAGATGGGAATGCCTGAATTGTCTCATGGATAGGTTAACCGACACACACAGCTTGCGATAACCCGCTTCTTGCCACCGTTTGTTCTGTGCACAGGCCTCACGTAATACCCATTCTCCAAGCCGCACGATCAGCCCGCTCTCCTCAGCAAGAGGAATAAATTCCGCAGGGGATACAGACCCTCTCAGCGGATGCTGCCAGCGTACCAACGCTTCCATACCCACAATCAAACCACTCGCCAGATTGACCTGCGGCTGATACACAAGATAGAATTGCCCACGATCCAGCGCTTTGCGCAAATCATTCTCAAGTTGCAAACGTTCTTGGGCTTTCATCTGCATCGCATGGGCATATCGGTTTAGCTCCATTCCCTGCTCTTTGGCATTATGGAGTGCCGTATCCGCATTCTGGATGATCTCCTCCGGTGAGTCTCCGTCATGCGGGAATATCGCCATACCAATACCCAATGTGAGATGGTACTCGTTCCCATCCACCGTTACAGGTTTTTCGAACAGTTGCAAGATCGATCTTGTCCGCCGCAATGCTGTATCTGTTGTGCAGAAGTCTGTCATTGTCATTACGAATTCATCTCTTCCCAGTCCGAACACTTCCTCTCCCGGGAGCGAAGAATGCTTCAAACGCTGTCCTACCTGACGAAGCACACGGTTAGCCGCTTGTTGGCCCAGTGAATCATTAATCGTTTTGAATCGGTTAATATTCAATACCAAGACTCCGACAAACTGCTCCTCTACCATAGCTAAATCCATCATCACTTTCAGTCGCTGGGAAAGACGACGGCGATTCGGCAGCCCTGTCACATCATCGTGGTGAGCAATAAAGTTCATTTTCGCTTCAGCCACCTGTTGTTTGAGGAAAGGCGTATCCACCACAGACGAATATAATCCCTTCTGGATGAAGAAATAGCCCAAACAATCGCTTAACAGACCTAGCAACAGATTGAGATCATTAATCTTCGTAGCAGAGACAAAGTAACATTCTCCAAAGAAAAAACAGAGGATTGCACAAAGGATGGTTGGCAGATCACCATCTTTACCTTTTTTCCATTGAACGAATAACAGGACCGCAGTCACGCCATACAGGATTCCGGTCAGAAAATGAATTCGGGTAAACATGCCGCCAAGCACATTTCCCTCCAACAAATTCGGCAATACTGCCCATTCCTGAATGGCCACTGTATACAAAACAACAAAAATACCGAGTGTTCCGCTGAAGAGTAAAAATTTACGTGGTAAGGCAATTTCCCTCTCCCTGACTGCATATGTGAACAGCAAACCTGCCGCACAAACAAGAGATCCAAGCGACATCATCTTCAGCGAGAATTCTGACTCAACCATCGCGCCATTTGGCAATTCTTCGGCAAAAGAAACGATGTGAACCAATTCAAACAAACCAATCAATAAAAACAGCGTAGTCATAAGGACCCTTCGGAGGGTCAGTCTTTGAGTCTGAAATAACCAGCTTTGATTATAAATGCCGATACATGCCGCTGCCGCAGCGAAGCCACCCAAGAGTGTCAAAACCGGGTAACCCGATATGATCAGATCAGAGCTTGCAGAGGAACGAAACCATTGACTTGCGAGGAAACACAATAAGCCGCCTATCGCGACCCAACCTATTTTTCTCTGATCTTGCTGATTAGCCTTCATGCCGTGTTTTTTCCTTCCCGGGATCACCTATCCTGAAATAACTTTAACGATAAAAATCTACATTGTTACAATATTCGACATTTTTATATCTACCAACGTTCAATTCACATGCAAATACATGCTTTCTGGTACATAATAACATTTATTTCCGCAGACGTGAACAAAAAAATAAGCACTCCTAGGAATATGTATTCATAGATATGTAGAAAAACAAGGCAATAAGAACTAAAAAAACATGAACTCACCATCGGAGTCCATGTTTTTTTCAATTTGCAACTGTATTTTAGACTAATTTCCGCCCTAAAGGTATAGACGTATTAAATCCATTTCTTGTTGACTGAAAGCCATTCTCAAGACTGGTGAAAAAACTTATTTGTCAAAATTAACTTCTGGTGTTGTCAATTTATCATAGAAATCAACAACCTTATCTTTATCTTCCGACGAACGCAGTGCCATCGCCGAACGAGGATGCTCGTCCAATGTACCTGTAATCATATAAGGCAAAATGTAACCCCATTCTTCTTTTTCACGGAGAGGGACCATCAATTGCTCCAATACACTGAGTACCGGACGCAAGTTGTATTTTGTGCCTTTCAGATGAGCAACAAGCAGTTCAGTTGGACAGTTCCCTGCAGCACGTCCCATACCGTATACGGAAGCATCCAGTAATTCAACACCAAGCTCAGCTGCTACCAACGTGTTGGAGAATGCGAGTTGCATGTTATTGTGTGTGTGGACGCCAAGACGTTTATTCGGCAGGTGAGTCTTGAACTTCTCCACCAGATATTTTACATCGTTATGATCCAGGCTACCATAGGAGTCTACTATGTATACAACATCCACAGCACTTTCCTTGATCAGTTCAAATGCTTCCAGCAGTTCATTTTCCATAACATTAGACAATGCCATAATGTTCAGCGTTGTTTCATATCCACGATCGTGGAATGTTTGAACCAAAGCCAGTGCCTTGTCTACATCTTTGCTGTAGCAAGCTACACGGATCAGATCCAGCATGCTTTCGCTGCGCGGCAGAATATCATTCTCGTCCACACGTCCAACGTCAACGAGTGCAGACAATTTGGTATTTCCTTTTTGAGGAATAACCTTGCGCAGGAAATCATCATTCAGAAAACGCCATGGTCCTGCTTCTTCCGAACCTTTCAAGAGCTTAGGTGAGTTTTTATATCCAATTTCCATATAATCAACGCCAGCTTCATTCAATCCAGCATAGAGCTGTTGAACAAAGTCCACGCTAAAGTCCCAGTTATTTACCAATCCGCCATCTCGGATTGTACAATCTACTATTTTGCAATGATTTGTCTTCATTAATGTCTGCTCCTTTTCTAACCAACTTGTGTATTCCTCTCATGATACTTGAACGCAACAAGAAAAGTAAAGGGATTCCCGACTTATTTACTTCGATAAGATTTCCATACCCGATCAATCTCACTCACCTCGGAATCGTCTGGAGATTTCTTCCCATAGCGCACAGCGTTATAGGTATCTGGTAGCATTGCAGAGAGCTTCTGATCATCTTCTCTCGCTCCATGCTGAACAATCGTCTCCGCAGCCTCCAGTGGCGTATATGCACCCTGTATATGCACGCCCCGATGTGCAGCCCTGTTGATCCATTTCCGATAATAGTATCGAACACGTTCAGTTTCCTGTGAGGGCAGAGGCTCCTTTTTGCGGAACCAGGATTTGTGCGTTTTTGCAGGCGCTTCTAGCGTTTCGCTAATGTCCACATACTCCGTCCGGGGTTCTACTTTCTTCTGACCAGGCTGCAGCAGCCCTTTGAAACGCTCCATAAGTTTGTTTATCGCCTTCTGGCCTAAACGCAGGATAAGCCACAATATCACAACTGCGACAGCCCCCATGACGACCCAGCCCAAGATATCCCAGAAAATAGAGGGCTCCCCTGCCGGTTCCATACCTTCAGGTATCATTGGCGGTTCATTTGGAGCTGTAGGCGTAATAGGCGGCTCCTGATTGGAACTCGAACCTATTAAACCTCTGATCCAAGCAAGCAGACGGTCCCGCAGTGGTCCTAGCCAAGCAACAAGACTGGGGAAAGCACCAATTCCACCGATCACAATCAGCATCCATAACAGACGCTGGTGATTCGCCCGGGCAAACTCACGTAATACGATCCTTCTTGAGCCATCATTTAATATCGCACGGTCCAGCTGCACACTGTACTGGCCTACTAACCAGCCAACAAAACTGATTAATCCCGCTGCATATATGGTTCCGGTGTAAGTCCGAAGAGGTTGCATGAAATCAATTCCATTGGCTGCCCCACTGAGCACAATTGCACTAACTACACCCCAAATCTGCAAGCGCCAAATCAAAATCGAACGGAAGACAGGTTGAAAATTCAACCCAATATAGGCTGATATAACCCCCCATACCACTGCCGTCAGTAAATCAGGTAAAGGAAACGCCCACACTAGTGCAATAACCAATGAGACCAACAGCCCCAAAAGCAACGCTGCACCCCATCGAATAAACGTGTTCTTTTCGCTGAGGGTTGGTAACCTGTGCTGTACCCACTGACCTAACCAGCCAGCGATAACAAAGATAGCCATTAATGTGTATGGCAAATGTCCCGTTGCATAGAGGGAAGCAAGCGTTAATAGCGGATAGAAATATACCCCAATCAACAGAACGGCCGACATGGATAAAAGTACTTTTTCCTTGGTATTGTTGCTGTTGGACTCATTCATGCACTCACCGCCTTGGAATCGCTTTTCCCGCCCTCTACGGGGAGTATGGTCACTCGGTGGCCTTGCTCATGCAAACGCGCAATTTCATTTTCCATAGCTGGAGATACATAGGACGTAATTAAGAGATAACTGCGAACCTGCTGAGCCTCTTCATTCCGTTCGACTTCGTCACTCAGGAACTGCTCCATGGGAACCATGCATTTCAGCTCCGTCTCTGCCATAGCTTCCAGTAACATTTCCAGATGAGGACTGCCGTAATCCGGCTCAATCCGCAATGGATCGCGACCTCCACTCACACGATAACCATTATGAGCAAATCCTGCGGGTAACCCTCTTCCAATTGCATCTACCGCTGCTGTTGCCGCATAACGAAGTGCCCGTTCGATCATCTCCGGGCGGGTAACGACACTCCACATGTCCGCCGACTCCTGAATATTGACCACAATCCAGGATTGAGGGTCCGCAGTCCACCCCTGCTTGTACACCTGTAATTCTCCTGTGCGTGCACTCGCTTTCCAATGAATACGGTTCATCGGATCACCCGCACCATACGGTCGTACCCCGAGAATCAGAAAAGGATCTTCAACAATCCAACGGGATACCTCAATCTCACCTTGCCATACCTGGTAAATCGCAGGCAGATCCTCCGCATGAACAAGTGAAGGATATACGATCATCGACAGATGCACGGGAATTAGCTTCGAGGTACGCCAAAGGCCGAACAAGTCCCCACCGGTCATGGTGACGGTGTTTAACGTGTAGATTCCACGTCTGCTGCATACAAAAGGATGCTTGCGCGTAATGCGGGTAAACGGTTTCAAAGTAAAGATACTTTTATGATTCTGATAAATATCTCCCTGACTGATATCCATGCCTGAGCCGGAACGGAATACAAATGAGACTGGCATCATAGCTTCAAGTCTGAGCCATGGAACCGATATTCGTTTTTCATTCGCAATCGTCTCAACCATCTCCAGCTCATCCCCGGCGTAACAACGCATTTTGCTGAATTCTCTGGTGTACTTCAGCTTGCGTAAAGCCGGACGGCCGAACCATATGCCGTGTACTCCAATAACAATGCCTCCAACAACGACAAGCCATAGTAATGCCATATGTTATCGCCCGCTGCCTGTAGCAAGATTCTCCGTCGGCACTTCAGTCTGGCTCAGAAGTTCCTGAATAATACGCTCCGCCAAGCCCTCTTGTTGTCTCACCCGGTTGCGGAATACAAGCCGATGGGCTAACACGGGCTCCGCCAATAATTTAATATCATCAGGGAGAACGAAGTCTCTGCCATGTAAAGCAGCCCAGGCCTGACTCGCCTTGAGCAACGCCTGAGCTCCTCGTGGACTTACGCCCAGTGAAAGCTCGGGATGCTGTCTAGTCGCTTCTGTCAGACGGATAATATATCGCAATAGATCTTCGTCGATTTGGACCGATGTATAAGCGCTCTGTGCCTCAAGCAGCTGCTCACGACTAATGATAGCGGACAGATCGGCAACAGATCGGCTCGCTACCGTACGTCTCAGAATTTCTACACTTTCTTCACTGCTTGGATAGCCCATTCGGATCTTCATCATGAAACGATCCATCTGTGCCTCGGGTAATGGAAAAGTTCCCTGGTTATCTACCGGGTTTTGGGTGGCAATGACAATAAATGGTCGTTCCAGCTGTCTGGTCGAACCATCAATACTGATCTGCCGTTCCTCCATACACTCCAGCAAACTGGACTGGGTACGCGGTGTAGCCCGGTTAATCTCATCTGCCAGCACCAGGTTGGCAAACAGGGGACCAGGTCTGAATTCAAAGTCACCTTCTTTTTGATTAAAAAAATGAATACCCGTCAAATCAGATGGCAACAGATCCGGTGTGAACTGAATACGCTGGAAGGTACAATCCAGTGAAGAGGCTACTGATTTGGCCAACATGGTTTTTCCCGTACCAGGTACGTCCTCCAGCAGGACATGTCCTGAAGCGATGATAGCTGTCATCACAAGCTCAATCGTATGGTCTTTGCCCACAATGATCTTCCCTACATGGTCCATTAGCTGTTTGTTCATTTGTTCCATTCCCTGGATATTCATAATTGGATTCTTCCTCCCGTAAATTGAGCTATGTATTCGCATTCATTCTAACTATAACCCTAATCGTCCCAACAAAAAACAACAGGAATCGGCGGGGTAGCCAATTCCTGTTCGCATACACTCTTGTCTTTACACCAAAGGAAGCATGATGATGAACCGGGTGCCTTCCCCTTTTTTGCTATCCACAGAAATGTTGCCTCCGTGATTTTTGATAATGCGGTAGCTCACCGAAAGCCCCAGCCCTGTTCCGCTCTCCTTGGTGGTAAAAAACGGGTCAAACAGGCGCACAAGGGTATTGTGGTCCATCCCCTGTCCATTATCAGCAATGGAGATCTGCACGTACTTGTTCTCGGTTCCCGTGGAGATCTGAATCAAGCCAGTATGCTCTTCGCCCACATCCTCGATGGCATCCATTGCGTTTTTAACCATATTCAAAATGACCTGCTTAATCTGTTTGACATCAATGGACACATTTAACGGGACTTCTGCTTCATCCAGGGTGATCTCACACCCCTTCATTAACCCTTCGCTTTCTGTCAGCAAGACCACCTCTTTGAGCAAAGAGTTAACAGACATAATGGTCTTCTGAGGAGCTGACGGTTTCGAGGAATTCAGAAATTCGTAGATAATGTCGTTCGCCCTATCAATCTCCGTTAGAATGATTCTAGCGTACTCGTCTTTCCCCAATTGCAGCAAATGAGGACGAAGCAACTGAATAAATCCGCGGATAGCCGTCAAAGGATTGCGAATCTCATGGGCAATTGATGCCGAAATCCGCCCCAACATTGCAAGTTTGTCATTCTGATAAGCGGTCTGCTCAATCTGTTTATAATCGGAAACATCCTTCACACTGAAGAGGAAGTCCCCATCCATCTGATCCCCGTACGTTACTGTAACCAGCCAATGCCTGCCATACTCGTCAATCAATTCATGATAGCGCTTACGATGAAAGATAGTTTCCCGATAGATCCGTAAAATTTTCTTTTTCTTGAATCGGCTCATCTGTGGATGATGCAGCATTTGCATCAGGGTGCAGCCGCTCAATAAACTCCGAGGAAGCTCCAACAATTTTGCCATCTGAACGTTAATAAACGTCAATACACCGTTACTGTCAAACAACATTATACCGCTATCCAGATGCTCCAGGACATTCTCATACTTGTTGTTATCCAGATGTACAGGCGGGAATCCATTCGTTGGTCGAGGCACTGTATCCTGAAATTCACTAATCATGTCAGGTTCCTCCTTTTCACGTAAATGATAAACTTGCCATTCGGACATCATATCATCACAGAAACAGGAAGGGCCGATTTTATTTTTCATTACCGGTGCCCTTTCATTAGGGGCTGAGCCGAAAATATGGATGGCATGTCCGGAACCCAGGCTGGTCTATTCCGGGTAACCAAGAGTTGATCCGGAAAACATTATACGTTTGTTCCATTCTTAGCTTCTCCTATTCCCAAACACGAACATTTTTTGCTCCGCCTCTTTTGCAAGTCTGTTTTTATCATAGACAAGTTTATAGAAGGGAGTCAATCGGAGAAAGTGTCGAATGGAAATTATTTTAAGAAAAACCGTGAATTAGTTTCTATATGCAACAAAAACGAAGCTTTTTCGCTCGATTAGCGAATAAGCTTCGTTTGTATAGTTTAAATTTTAAATAATTAAATGAATCTATAGTCCACTCTTATTATGCTGAATTTTGAGTCTGCGCTGACTCATGACGGCTAAGCGACGCTTGAGCTCGCTTTCCCACTTCTCATCCTTCATTTCCTTGGCAAGACGAAGTAGATCCAGAGACATGTCGATCTGACGCTGCACAATGACCATAGCATCCTCGCTTTCGCGATTCACGCAATTTTCAAAAATCGCATCTTCATCTTCCGTCACGTAATCTTGAAAATCAATCTCCGACGCACCATCTCCATGCGCATATTCAGCCAAAATTTCATATTCATTTTCTACTTTATAATGCACTTCTACCCGGTGACACACCGGACAAAACAGCAGGGGAACATTATGAACCTGGGTGCGGTAATGCTTCAGCGTGCCCTTTGTTCCCACCATACTTGCCCCACAACAGTAACTCATTTTTGTTCACCCTCCTTATAACGTGCCGAGACTTTTTAATGGATAACAGTCCCGTACACTTCAAACACTTCCGAAAAAGGAATAGTTCCATCAGTGTATCACATTCATGTACAAATTATAAATGCAGAGCACCGGAATATTTACCGGGTTTCCATACCCTATTCGCCTTAAGGTCCTTCGATTCCTCTTTCCAGAGATAAAATGAAGGCTTTCTTCTATTACATCATTACCACGTTTACGTCCCTATTTAAACACTTTTCTTCCCTTAGAGCTTATATTCTCGCAAAAGGGTGCAAAAAGCCCTCAATCCCATGAGGGATGAGGGCTTGAACAATAAACGTTCAAGTTCAATCAGGCTTACAGATTGCTGTCGCCTGGTTTCCAGTTCATTGCACACAATCCACCGGATTGCAGAGCTTGCAGTACACGAAGTGTTTCTTCAACACTACGGCCTACATCATTGTGGTTAACGACTTGGTATTTCAATTCGCCTTCTGGATCGATGATGAACAAGCCGCGCAGTGCAACGCCTTCTTCTTCGATCAGAATGCCATAATCTTTAGCAACTTGTTTCGTGATGTCGGAAGCAAGTGGGAAGTTCAATTGACCAAGACCATTGCTGTCTTTAGGTGTGTTGATCCAAGCTTTGTGGCTGTGTACGGAGTCAACGCTCACGCCAAGAACTTCAGTATCCAAAGCTTTGAATTGCTCAGCAGCATCACTCAAAGCTGTAATTTCAGTTGGGCACACAAAAGTGAAATCCAAAGGATAAAAGAAAAATACGAGCCATTTGCCACGATAATCGGACAGTTTTACTGAACCAAAGTCTTGTCCATCTCCCGATACTGTTTCCATTGCAAAATCCGGTGCGGGTTTACCAACCAAACGTTCTGCCATAACTAACAATTCCTCCTTTGGGATTATGTAAGCACTCGAGTTGAATGCTCATCATCAAGAAAAACGAGAACGCTTTTCCTGTAATTAAAATGGGTTTGTGACTTGATAACAAGTACAAGTAAAATGTTATCATTCGGACTTCTCAAAGTCAAGATTATAATCGTTGTTTTTTTATAATAATTATAAATAAGGATTTTTCGTGGCAAAAATCATATAGGAACAGCCCTCTGCAATTCCGGATCGGAGCAAAGGGCTGTTCTGTTGTTACTATGATTAAGCCTGTTTCTGAATTGCTGCGACGATCAGATCGCCCATTTCTGTCGTGCTGATCGCTTTGCTCTTGTCTACAGCGATGTCGCTTGTTCGATGTCCCGCATTCAGCACATCAGACACAGCTGCTTCAATTGCGTCAGCACCTTCCGCATAACCAAAGGTTGTACGGAACATCAACGCCAGCGAGAGGATCGTTGCGATCGGGTTCGCCAGTCCTTGACCTGCGATATCCGGCGCTGAACCGTGTACTGGCTCATACAGACCAAAGCTGCCTTCACCCAGCGATGCAGATGCGAGCATGCCAATCGAACCTGTCAGCATCGCTGCTTCATCACTAAGGATATCTCCGAACATATTTTCAGTCACGATAACGTCAAAGCTGGATGGACGACGCAGCAACTGCATTGCACAGTTGTCTACAAGCACATGTTCCACTTCAACATCCGGATATTCCGGAGCTACACGGTTAACAACTTCTCTCCAAAGACGGGAAGTTTCCAACACGTTGGCTTTATCTACAGAAGCCAATCTTTTGCTACGTCCTTGGGCAATTACAAACGCCTGACGAACGATGCGCTCCACTTCGGTTACATTATATACACATGTATCCACTGCTTCTTCGCCTTGTGCACCTTCACGTCTGAACTTTTCACCAAAGTAGATTCCCCCAGTCAGCTCACGCACAACCATCAGATCCGTACCTTCCAGCACTTCCGGTTTCAAGGTGGAAGCATCCTTCAAGCAATCAAATACCACTGCGGGACGCAGGTTCGAGAACAGTCCGAGCGCTTTGCGAATACCAAGCAAGCCTGTTTCCGGACGCAATTCCTTGCTGTTGTTGTCCCATTTTGGACCGCCTACGGCACCGAGCAGCACAGCATCCGCACTTTTACATACTGTCAATGTTTCTTCAGGAAGCGGTGTACCTTTCTCATCAATGGCGATTCCACCAAACAGGGCATGCTCTGTCTCAAAACGGTATCCGAACACTTCCTCCGTACGTTTGAGAACTTTCTCTGCCTCCGCTACGACTTCAGGACCGATTCCGTCACCTGCGATAACTGCAATTTTTTTCACGTCTGCCATGGGTTGTCCACTCCTTATATCCATTCATTCGGTTATTCACTTCAATAATTAACGTGTCATTTTTAACTCTCTCTTTTGTATCATACTCGGAGGTCATTTGACCAAGATATACAATCTATGACTTTAATAGTTTTTACCTATAAGCGATTTTAGATTTGGTTGTTCTGTACCTCTGACTGAGTTAAAATAAAGCCTGAAGACAAATTCAGGTAACTCAGGAGGGATTGCAATCATGCAATACACGTACTTGGGAAAATCAGGTCTTAAAGTCAGCCGGATCTGTCTCGGCACGATGAACTTTGGTCCTGCTACAGACGAAAAAGAGGCATTCCGTATCATGGATGCGGCACTCGATGCTGGTGTGAACTTTTTTGATACCGCTAACATTTACGGCTGGGGCGAAAATTCGGGTCTCACCGAGGAGATCATTGGACGCTGGTTTAAACAGGGCGGCGGTAGACGTGAAAAAGTCGTTCTTGCAACCAAAGTCTATGGCTCCATGCACGACGATACAGACGGTCCAAACAACGATGCGGGTCTCTCCGCTTACAAAATCAGACGCCATCTGGAAGGTTCCCTCCGCCGCTTGCAAACAGACCATGTTGAACTGTACCAGATGCACCATGTTGATCCCGCCATCTCATGGGACGAGCTGTGGGGCGCGTTCGAGAATGCTGTCCATCAAGGCAAAATTGGTTATGTAGGTTCGAGTAACTTTGCCGGTTGGCAGATTGCCGTTGCCCAAAGTGAAGCCAAAAACCGCCATTTCCTCGGTCTTGTATCCGAGCAACATAAATACAGTCTTAACTGCCGTTTGCCTGAGTTGGAAGTATTGCCAGCAGCGAAAGAACTCGGCCTTGGCGTTATTCCATGGAGTCCGCTGGACGGTGGGCTACTCGGACGCAATGCACTCCAGAAGCTGGAAGGCACACGCAGTGGTGGCATTGCTGAGCGGATTGAGTCCCATCAAACTCAGCTGGAACAATTCGCAGCACTCTGCCGTGAGCTCGGAGAACCGCAGGATACCATAGCTTTGGCTTGGGTTGCAGCCAATCCAGCAGTTACCGCACCTATAATTGGGCCGCGTACGCTGGAGCAGTTTGAAACTGCACTCAAATGTTTGGATGTACCTTTGGATGAATCGGTCCTCAAACGTTTGGATGAAATCTTCCCAGGTCCGGGAGGACAAGCTCCGAACGCCTATGCTTGGTAAAAGCTTATCGGCTTAACTGAATACGTCTTTTCAATGGAAATACTCTAAGAAAATGCAATTATCCTATACGTAACAACAAAAAAGTCTGACCTTCAAATCTTGAGGGTCAGACTTTTTATGTACCTCACTGAACTACAATACATAGGGCTGGGAACTCCATCCCAGCTTCTCCAGTCAGGCGAATTCCAGTCCAATGAAGAGCTTTGCTTGCTGCAAATGATGTGTTACAGGTTCACATTAACGCGATCCGTATAGGTCTTGCGTTTCTCAATCAATTTGTTCAATCCATCGACATAAGCACGTGCACTGGCACCCAGAATATCGGTGCTTACACCGCGTCCTTGTACGGATATTTGGTTTTGAGTAAGTACGACGTGTACCTCTCCCAATGCATCCTTACCATGCGTAACCGATTTAATCGAGTAGTCGGATAACGTTACTTCTTCTCCGCTCACTTGGTCAATCGCATTATAGATGGCATCTACCGATCCATTTCCTTCTGCTTGTTGTTCCACCGTATCACCATCAAGTGTAGCAATACGAACTTTAGCTGTTGGAGTGGATTCATCACCATACGTCACAAAGATGGATTCCAGTTTAAACACTTCAGGTGCATCCTGCAATTTCTCTTCGATGACCGCCAGCAAATCTTCATCAGTCACTTCTTTTTTCTTATCAGCCAGATCTTTGAATTGGGCAAAAGCACGGTTCAATGCTTCATCTTCCAGTTCATAACCCAACTCAATCAAGCGCTCACGGAATGCATGACGCCCCGAATGTTTACCCAGTACGAGCTTGCTTTCCTTCAGCCCGATGGTCTCTGGCGTCATAATTTCGTAGGTTGTTTTCTCCTTCAGCATGCCGTCCTGGTGAATTCCGGATTCGTGTGCAAACGCATTCGCACCAACAATCGCTTTATTGCCAGGCACAACCATACCCGTCAAACGACTCACGAGACGACTGGTCCGAGCAATTTCAGAAAGTTGCAGCGAAGTTTTCGCCTGGAAAAATTCCTGACGTGTCTCCAGTGCCATGGCAATCTCTTCAATCGCGGTATTACCTGCACGTTCACCAATGCCGTTAATAGTGCCCTCAATTTGATCGGCTCCATTCAGAATGGCTGCAAGTGTGTTGGCAGTTGCCATTCCCAGGTCGTTATGACAGTGTGCGCTCAACTGGACCTTATCAATGTTGTGTACGTTTTCCTTAAGATGTTTGAAAATATTTCCGTATTCATATGGGCTCAGATAGCCAACCGTATCCGGGATATTTACAACAGCTGCGCCTTCTTCCACCGCCATATTCACCATCTCAACGAGGAAATCATACTCGGTCCGACCTGCATCCTCCAACGAGAATTCGAGCTTCGAAAAAGTTTTCTTCGCATAACGAATGGCTGAACGAGCTGTATCGAGAACCTGGGCTCTGTCCATACGCAGTTTATGTTGACGGTGAATAGGTGAAGTTGCCAAAAAGATGTGGATACACGGATCCTGAGCGCCCTTCAACGCTTCTTTCACCGCATCGATATCCTGCTCTCTGGAACGTGATAAGCCAATGACGGTAACATTTTTGACCGCTTTGGCTACTGCATTAACTGCGGCCAAATCGCCTGGAGAGGCCGCGGGGAAACCGGCTTCCATCCGGTCAATACCAAGCCGCTCGAGCTGGTGCGCAATTTCCACCTTTTCACGAGTATTCAGATTGACCCCCGGGGATTGTTCTCCATCACGCAGCGTTGTGTCAAATACATAGATTTTACGCACGCCTCGCACCTCCTAGACTTGTATTTTATGTTCCACTAAACCAGTAATAGCGGCACACGCATACGCACGGCCGCTACTCCCGGTTAAAGCTGTAAGTTTACTAGATTACCTTAATACGAATGCTTACTTCTTGATCCAGTGCATCATCTCACGCAATTGTCCGCCAACCACTTCGATTGGGTGTTCAGCTTCGTTGCGACGAGTTGCTGTCAGGAATGCACGACCGGATTGGTTTTCCAGGATGAAGTCACGTGCAAATTTACCTTGTTGGATATCTGTCAGAACTTCTTTCATTGCTTTCTTCGTATCTTCAGTTACGACGCGAGGTCCAGTTACATAGTCACCGTACTCAGCTGTGTTACTGATGGAGTCACGCATGCTTGCAAGTCCACCTTCATACATCAGGTCAACGATCAATTTCAATTCGTGCAGACACTCGAAGTATGCCATTTCAGGAGCGTAACCTGCTTCTGTCAATGTTTCGAATCCAGCTTTTACGAGGGCACTTACACCGCCACACAGAACAGCTTGCTCACCGAACAGGTCTGTTTCTGTTTCTTCACGGAAGGAAGTTTCGATAACCCCTGCACGCGTGCAACCGATACCTTTGGCATAAGCCAAACCGATTTCTTTTGCTTTACCTGTTGCATCTTGCTCAATTGCGATCAGGCCCGGTACACCGAATCCTTCCACATAGGTACGACGTACCATGTGACCAGGGGACTTAGGAGCTACCAGCAATACATCGCTGTCTTTTGGAGCAACGATTTGACCGAAATGAACGTTGAAACCGTGGGAAAAGAGCAATGCAGCACCTTTTTTCAGGTTTGGTTCGATTTCGTTTTTGTATACAGAAGCTTGTGTTTCGTCAGGCAGCAAAATTTGAACTACGTCTGCACGGCTAGTTGCTTCAGCCGGGGACAAAACTTCAAATCCGTCATTTTTTGCAGTGTCAAAAGATTTACCTTCACGAAGTCCGATGACTACGTTCAATCCACTGTCACGCAGGTTTTGAGCTTGGGCATGGCCCTGGCTACCGTAACCGATGACCGCAATCGTTTTTCCTTTCAATACGCTAAGCTCTGCATCCTGTTCATAATAAGTAGTTACTGGCATGTTTATAAGTCCTCCTTTGTATTGTAAAGAACCCTTCATTAATGAGCGGGTGTCTCAAGGGACCGGCACGCTTTTCCTGCTTTAGCGTCTCTGGTCTGATCCGATCCGTTCAGACACCCGCCCATTAATGCGGGTATGTGGCTATATTGTCAAGCGTTACATCACTAAAATGTTAAATTACAATTTGTACGGGACTGGCACCTCATCTAAGATTAACGGTATCTCTCAGCTTAATGCTGCTAACACACCTTTGTCATTCCGTTGATAAGCAGCAGACCATGCTTTTTTTTCAATATGACTGTTTAAACGTTGCCTCGTACCAATGCAGTTACGCCTGTACGTGACAGTTCACGAATGCCATATGGCTTAAGCAATTCAATCATCGCATCAATTTTATCTGTATCTCCGACCACCTGTACAATCAGGCTGCCTGGACCAACATCTACAACAGATGCGCGGAATGTTTCCACCACACCCAGAATTTCTGGACGTTCGGACGGCTCAGCCTTTACCTTGATCAATGCAAGTTCACGAGCAACCATCGGTTTCAGACTGAAATCAACCACTTTGATGACATCGATGATTTTATACAGTTGCTTTTCAATCTGTTCCAGCGTTTTGTCATCACCAATCGTCACAATAACCATCCGGGACAAGCCCGGTTCCTCCGATTGACCTACCGTGATGCTCTCAATGTTGAATCCCCGTCGACCGAACAACCCTGATACCCGCTGCAGGACGCCAGGCTGATCGTTGACCAATATCGAAATCGTATGTCTTATCATTCCTCAGCATCCCCCATCAGCATTTGATCGATTGTCGCTCCTTGCGGAACCATTGGATATACATTTTCTTCCTTGCGTACTACGAACTCAACAACGACCGGTCCTGGTGTATCCAGGGCTTCTTGCCAAGCACGCTCGGCTTCTTCCTTGTTGGTTGCACGCAATCCTTTGACGCCATAAGCTTCAGCAAGTTTTACAAAATCAGGGCTGCCTGCCAGATCGATATGACTGTAACGGTTCTCATAGATGATTTCTTGCCACTGACGTACCATTCCAAGGACCTGGTTGTTGATAATAACAATTTTCACCGGGATGTTGTTAATGGCACAGATCGCAAGTTCTTGAGAACACATCTGCATGCCGCCGTCACCGTTGATCGAAATAACGAGTCTGTCCGGGTTGGCCATTTGAGCACCAATTGCAGAAGGGAATCCAAAACCCATCGTTCCCAGTCCACCGGAGGTTACCCATGAACGTGGTTGGTTGAATTTGTAATATTGGGCTGCCCACATCTGATGCTGTCCAACGTCCGTAGTCACAATGGCTTCGCCTTTGGTTGTATCATTCAGCATTTCCACAACCCACTGTGGTTTCAATACTTCATCTGAATCTGTGTAGCTGTAAGGTTTCTCTTGTTTCCATTGTTTGATCTGGTCTCTCCAAGCATTTGCACGTTCAGCGCGTTGAACCTCTTTGTTCGCTATTTCGAGAACCGTTTTCACATCACCAACAATCGGAATGTCCGTTGCGATGTTTTTGCCAATTTCAGCCGGATCAATATCAATGTGTACAATTTTCGCATGTGGAGCGAATCCGTCCAGCTTGCCTGTTACCCTGTCATCAAAGCGTGCGCCGATGTTGATCAGCAAATCCGATTTTTGAATCGCCTGATTGGAAGTGTAAGTTCCGTGCATACCCGGCATCCCGGTCCACAATTCGTGACCACTCGGGAATGCTCCAAGTCCGAGAAGTGTTGTCGTAATTGGAATGCCTGTCTTCTCCACAAATTCGAACAGCGCTTCGTGTCCACCGGAGTAAACTACACCGCCGCCTGCCAGAATCATCGGACGTTCTGCTTCCTGAATCGCCTGAGCCAGACGATCAACCTGAAGTTTGTTTGGCACTGTCCGCGGGTTGTACCCTCTCAATGTAACAGGTTCAGTCATCGGTTCAAACAACGTTTTGTTGGCCGATACATCTTTTGGAATGTCGATTAATACTGGACCTTTACGGCCCGTATTCGCAATATGGAATGCCTCATGAATGACACGTGGCAGATCTTTTACGTCTTTTACCAGATAACTGTGTTTGGTTATTGGCATCGTGATTCCGGTAATATCAGCTTCCTGGAAAGCATCTGAGCCGATCAGGCTGGAGATTACATTTCCCGTAATGACTACGAGTGGTACGGAATCCATATACGCTGTTGCAATACCCGTAACCAGATTCGTTGCTCCAGGTCCGGAGGTAGCGATACAGACACCCACTTTTCCGCTCGCCCGTGCATATCCGTCAGCTGCATGAATGGCGCCTTGTTCGTGACGGGTTAACACGTGCTTGAAATCCTCGAAACCATACATCGCATCGTAAATGTACAACACTGCGCCGCCCGGGTAACCAAAAACGCACTCTACACCTTCCAGCAACAAGCTTCTCAGCAGAATTTCGGAACCGCTAATGACCTCCGGCTTCATCCATTTTTCACGTAATTCATCTGTCGATCGTACTTCTGGAATTTGAGCTCCCATCAGTCATCCTCCTCTCGGAATTTACATCATTCTGACATTTAAAGTTACAAAAAAAACCTTCCATCCCTGCAAACAAGTTTATGCTTGCGAGGGACGAAAGGTTGTTGCTTCCGTGGTACCACCCAACTTTGTCCGAAATTTCGCAATAACGGACCTTACCAGGTACAAAAAACGATAGGTCAAACGGATATACCCGTTCTCCATACCTGTTGTCTGTAACGCAGACATACGATTTTCCCTAATACGCGAGTGGAGTGACATCCAATGCTTTTCAGGAAAACAGCTCCGAGGTGAGCTCGTATATAAGGGATAATGGTGGTGGTTTCAGCAATTCCAGCCACTCTCTGAGCAAAAGAGCCCTTAAAACTTCGTCCTCTTCATAGCCGATGAAATATTCTCGTTAAATGTTAGGAACATTATATGATTCCTCCAACCGATAAGTCAATACCCCTTTTGTATAAAAATTCAGAAAGTCCCTCTTCGTTCATTCTCCATCTTTAACGTTACCCCAATCCCAACGCTTCATTCAGTCACCTTTCAACTTGCCTCAGGCATAGGATATACGAGCAGCACGACTGGTCCTGAAAGGAGGCTTCCGATGGTGATTCGGCAACGTAAATCCAAGCTGGATGATGCCGCCATAATGAGGCTGATTGACTCTCAACTTGTTCCTCTATCTCATATGAGTGAAAGTGAAATCAATAAAATACGAAAAGAAATACCCCTGCGAATGAACAGGGGCATGACCTTTGTTGTCTCACCGAATCCTGACAACGAAGCTGTCGCATTCATTCATTTTCTCATGCACGGCGAACTGTTGTATGTGGATATGATGGCTGTTGCCACAAAAGAACAGCGAAAGAGATACGGTCAGACTTTGCTGCTCAAAGCGGAAAACTTTGCGGCATCTCGAGGTTGCAAAAGATCCAAAGTAATGGTTGACGAAGGCAATACAAAAGGTCTTCGATTTTACCAGAAAAATGGATATAGCACGATTCGATACATTATGTTAAGCCGCTGTTACGAGTTGGAAAAAACATTATAAATCGACTTAGAAAAAGCCTGGTGGCCGTGGCCCGTAGGGTCCATATCCACCACCAAATCCCGGTCCATACCCTGGGCCTGGTTTTGGTCCCGGTCCATATCCAGGACCTGCACCTGGACCAAAACCGAATCCAGGACCAGGGCCGTAAGCATAAGGCAGCGTACCGATGGCGAGCAGATCAAATAATACCAATGGCAAAATGGCTTTGGTACGTACTTTTTTGCCAACAGCACGTTTCAGCACCAATTTATTGCCCGATACTTTCAACAGTCTCCCCGTTACCCGAGTACCGTCTTTTTTGATCGCAACAATATTTTTGCCTATTAATTTCATCGCTTCATCACGCGTAACATGTTGTTTCATACTTTCCCCTCCTCCTCGGATCGTTCAAAACAGTGTATTCGTCCAGGGCCAGCTTCGCCTGTTTCTTTGTCCCTAAATGAAAATATGGGTGTCTTTCTCTATAACAGTTTAGAAAGAGGATAATCTGATATTTTTCTTTGTGAAACAAAAAAAGGTCCGCACGAGGCGAACCTTTTCTAGTAAAGCATTATGTGGCAAAACATCATTTCTCTTGTTACCTTTTCCCCGGATCATACGGTTCCCCGAGTGCGGACGGAGCAGAAGAGCGTCCAACAGCCGCAACGAGCACGATGATGGTGAGCAGGTATGGCAGCATATAAATAATTTCCTGGGGAATACTTTGAGACCATTCGAACAACTGTACATAGTTCCGGATAGCTTGCGAGAAACCAAAGAACACAGCCGCCCCAAAGGCGCCAATCGGATTCCACTTACCAAAGATCATCGCTGCAATCGCAATGTAACCTTGGCCGGAAACGGTATTATGAGAGAATGTGCCTGTCGTAGTCAGCGTAATTGCAGCTCCACCAATAGCAGCCAGCGCACCACTGATCATAACCGCAACATAACGGTAACGACGCACTTTAACACCTACGGTATCCGCAGCACTTGGATGTTCACCAACCGAGCGAAGACGAAGACCAAATGGGGTTTTGTACATAATGTAATACGTCAGAAAAACGAAAAGAATAGCCAGATATGTTGTCGGGTACACATTCTTGAAGAAAGCTTCCCCAAGCAAAGGAATATCTTTTAACAGTGGCACATCAAACTTGCTGAATCCTTGTACCAACGGTGAATCGCCTGATCCTTCAAACAGCAGCTTTACCAGATAGAGTGTGCTTCCTGCTGCCAGAAAGTTAATGACGATACCACTAATAATTTGGTCCGCCTTAAACGTAATGGAGGCAACAGCATGGATCAGTGAAACCACTACGCCCAGCACAACCGCGAACAAAATCCCCATCCAGGCAGACGTCGTTCCACCCATACCAGCTTCTTGTGCATAATGCGCAGCAATCCCCGCAGCAAACGCACCAAATACCATGAAACCTTCAAGTCCAAGGTTGGTCACACCGGATTTTTCAGAGAAAATCCCGCCGAGGGATGCAAAAATCAATGCCGTGGCAAAGACAAGCGTCGTATTGATAATTTGCCCAATTGTCAACAAGTCCATCTACAACACCTTCTCTTTCTTGCGCTTGGAATAGAACGGTTTAAGTACCCAGCGCACGATGCCTTGTGCCGCAATGAAGAAGATAATCGAACCGATAACAATCCGAATAATCTCGGGCGGTACATCCGCAGCAAAGCTCATTCCCGCAGCTCCATAAGTGAGCGTACCGAACAACAACGCGCCCAGCAACACACCAAACGGATGATTCAAACCAATCAGTGCAACTGCGATGCCGTCAAAACCTGTTCCAGGTGAGCCCGACATAACGGTCTGATATTGGAACACCCCGAGTACCTGGAATGCACCGCCAAGACCTGCAAGCATACCACTGATAAACATGGCTTTAACGATATTGCGATTGACATGCATACCCGCATACTCTGCCGCATTCGGGTTATATCCTACGGCACGAATCTCGTACCCTTGTTTGGTTTTCCACATGTAAATATAAAAGAGTACAGCCATGACAAGAGCAATCAATGTTCCCATGTGAACACGGGAGTTGCCCATCAGCTCAGAAAGCCATGTCAGACTAATCGATGCGGTATCACTGATATCCACCGAACGATTTTCACCTTTTAACAGTAAAAATTGCCGTACGATCAAATTGGCCAGATACAGACCAATCCAGTTCAGCATGATACTACTGATAACTTCGTTAACCCCACGCGCTGCTTTCAGATAACCGGCAATAGCTGCCCACAGACCACCAAATACTGCACCAGCAATCAAAGCCAGTGGAGCATGAATGTAGATTGGCAGACCTGCAAACTTCACACCTACAAAAGTCGCCGCAGTCATACCGACGAGAAATTGTCCTTCTCCCCCGATATTAAACAGCCCTGCACGTGCCGCAAATGCAAATGCGAGTCCTGTCATAATCAGCGGTGTCATTTCCCGAATGGCTTCACCAAAGTTATACATGTCTCCGAAAACCTTCGTAAACAATGCACTGTACGCTTCAATCGGGTTGTATCCGCCGATCAGCATGACAATACCACCCAGGATCAGACCCATAATGATGGCTACAATAGGTAATATAAATGAATCACGGGTAAACCATTTCAATACGTTACTCATGCACAGTACCTCTCTTTTGGGTGCTGCCCGCCATCATCAAGCCGAGCTCCCTGTCATTGGTTTCTTCCGGCAGCACCTCGCCCACGATCTGTCCTTCATAGATGACAGCAATTCGGTCGGATACGTTGATAATTTCATCCAGCTCGAATGAGATCAGCAATACCGCTTTGCCCTGATCACGTTGTGCAATCAATTGTTTTTGAACAAACTCAATAGCACCTACGTCCAGACCACGAGTTGGCTGCGCAGCAATAAGCAGTTCAGGGTTCTTATCAACCTCACGTGCGATAATCGCTTTCTGTTGGTTCCCTCCCGATAAGGAGCGGGCTTTTGTTTCAATGCTTGGTGTACGCACATCAAATGCCTCCACAAGACGCTTCGCTTGCTTCTTGATTGCATCGAAATTAAGGAATCCTTTACGCGTGTAAGGAGCTTTATAATACGATTCCAGGACGATATTTTCACTCACAGAAAAATCTAGGACAAGTCCATGTTTGTGCCGGTCTTCCGGAATATGGGCTACACCCGACTCCGAAATATGGCGCGGAGAATGATTAGACAGTTCTTTACCCTCGAGGCGAATCGAACCGCTATCTACTTTACGCAGTCCGGTAAGAGCCTCAATCAGTTCGCTCTGTCCATTCCCATCGACACCTGCGATTCCTACAATCTCCCCTGCACGTACATTCAGGTTGAGTTCGTTCAGAACCGAAATACCTTCTTTGTTTTTGGCGGTCAATTTGCTAACTTCAAGCACATTGTTTCCTGGTGTAGCCGGTTTTTTGTCCACTTTGAATGTGACATTGCGACCAACCATTTTTTCTGCCAACTCATTCGGATTCGTTTCTGAGGTTATAACTGAATCAATCACTTTACCACGGCGAATAATTGTCACCGTATCGGAGATTTCCATGATTTCTTTCAGTTTGTGTGTAATCAGAATAATGGACTTGCCTTCGGCCACCAACTTTTTCATGATTACCATCAGTTCTTTGATTTCCTGAGGTGTTAATACAGCAGTAGGCTCGTCAAAGATAAGAATGTCTGCACCACGATACAACGTTTTTATAATTTCAACACGTTGCTGCATTCCGACGGAAATGTCATGAATTTTGGCATGCGGATTCACTTTGAGTCCATACTGTTCAGACAGACGCTGCACTTCAGCAGCAGCTTTTTTATAATTAATGTTGAGACCTTTCCTTGGTTCAGATCCCAAAATAATGTTCTCTGTTACCGTGAACGGCTGTACAAGCTTAAAATGCTGATGCACCATGCCGATGCCAAGATCGATTGCTTTGTTAGGGCTGTCGATGATGACAGGCTTGCCATTCACTTCAATGGAACCTTCATCCGGCTGATAGAGACCAAAGACAATATTCATCAACGTTGATTTACCAGCGCCGTTTTCGCCCAGTAGAGCATGGATCTCGCCTTTACGAAGCTGAAGGCTGATGGCGTCGTTGGCAACAATGCCTGGGAAACGCTTCGTGATTTGTTTCAACTCAACGACGGGGGTTGCTGCACCCATGTAATCACCCTTATACCTGATATAGTGTGGTTCCGCAAACGTAAGAAAAACGTCTGACGACGTTTATTCAAGGAAGATTACCGCATTTTAGCGGTACTTTTTCTTGAGCTTATCGAATCCTTCAGTTTCACCGAAACTTCTGCATTCCATGATCTTAAGAAAAGCTCCTACCGGAGCGTTGATACGAAGTCTTCTTGCTTTTGCCGTGGGCTAATTCAAAGCACCGTATTACACAGCTTGTACAATTGTTATGATGACCTGAGCAAATTTTCCTGCTCTGACAATCATAAGGCCGGTCAAGACCGGCCTCAATGATTATTCATTTTTACAGCAGAATCAGATTACTCTGTAGGAACTTTGATTTCGCCGTTGATGATTTTTTCTTTGTACTCGTCCACTTTTGCAAGTGTATCAGCAGAAACATTTTTCGTAGAAGTATCAGCGATACCTACACCGTTTTCTTTCAAAGTCAGGTTTTCAGCTCCGCCTTTGAATGTTCCATCGATGACTTCAGCGTTTACGCGCTTAACAGCTTCGTCAACTTTTTTGATCATGGAAGTCAGTGTTACATCATCACCAAACTCCAGGGATTGGTCTTTATCTACACCGATAACCCAAACGTCTTGACCTTGTTTCTTACGAGCGATTGCTTCTTTGAACACACCATTACCCGTAGCACCGGAAGCGTGGAAAATGATATCTACGCCTTCGTTGTAGAGTGTTGCTGCTGCTGCTTTACCAAGGTCAGGCTTATCAAATGCACCTGTGTAGTTAGAAATGAATTCAGCATTAGGATTAACAGCTTTAACCCCTTCTCTGAAACCTACTTCAAACTTTTTGATCAGTGGGCTTTCCATACCGCCAACAAAACCAATTTTGTTCGATTTAGTTGTCAGACCAGCTACAACACCTACCAAGTAAGAACCTTCTTCTTCAGCAAATGTTACCGATTTAACGTTAGGAACATCAACAACACTGTCGATGATCGCGAGTTTGGAATCAGGATTTTGTTCAGCTACAGTCTTGATCGCATCAGCCAATTGGAAACCGATACCCCAAGTCAGGTCATATCCACCTTTCACGAACTCGTTCAGGTTTGGAATGTACTCTTCGTCGGATTTACTTTGCAGGTATTTAACAGCTACACCTGTTTCAGTTTCAGTTGCTTGCAGAGCTTCCCAAGCGGATTGGTTAAACGATTTGTCGTTAACTCCACCTACGTCAGTAACCATACCGATTTTCAGATCGGATTTAGCTTCAGTGTTTTCGCCACCTGTAGTTCCTCCGGCATTTGTTTCCTCTTTCGGTTTGCTACCGCAACCTGCGAGCATTACCGATACTGCCAGCAACATGACCAAAGACAAGCTGAGCATCTTTTTCATTTCTCTTGTTCCCCCTTAATGATATATACCTAATTCCTGTCCAGGCCAAAATGGAACGGATCAACAGATCGATAATATGGCTTTTATGCAGAATGTATGGTTTCTTCGACATTAAAAGCGCATTCTTACCCCTTAAAGATTGTGTCACCTGTCGAAAAACCGAACATTATGACATGAAGAGAAAATTTTAGGACTAGCCTACTAGAGGTGATTATACATTCAACCCGTGGTAAAATCCAGACGTTTCATCACCAAATATCACTTATTTTTGCTCTTTTTTTATTGAAAGCGCTTAATAATTTAACGATTTAACACGCTAACGTTACAACGATGTGATGTTATGTAACAAAATCATATCACACTTCCTAGAAAGATGTGGAATTCACCTGTTTTCGTTTGCATTATTTCACCGTTCGTATTTTATGTATTATCACAGCCTGTTATTCACCCGTTATATGCTTTCATTGTGTCCTTACAAGCTGCAGCATATTCGTTTCGCATAACCCGACTATTTTGAGTAGATCACTCTTTAAGCCGTAAAAAAAGCCGCCATAGGTACGGCGGCTTGCATAAACAATTTTAAGCGTTGATTTTGCCTTTAGCTACAGTAGCCAAAGAGTTGAACGCATTGATGTCGTTAACGGCCAGATCAGCCAACATTTTGCGGTTCATGTCTACTCCAGCAAGTTTCAATCCATGGATCAGTTTGTTGTAAGACAAACCATTCATACGTGCTGCAGCATTGATACGAACGATCCACAGTCTGCGGAAGTTACGTTTTGTGTTGCGACGGTCACGGTATGCGTATACCAGGGATTTCATTACTTGCTCGTTAGCTGTTTTAAAAATACGGTGTTTGGAACCGAAATAACCTCTTGCCAGTTTCAAAACCTTTTTATGACGACGACGTACTACAAAACCGCCTTTTACTCTTGCCATATTAAAGAACCTCCCAATAAATATTAAATGTATCCGTGGTATGTGTACGGCCTAAGCCGATCCCCCATACGGATTTACTATTTCAAGTTAGCCAGACCTTGTTTCAAACGTCTTACGTCCCCGGCAGCCATAACTGGGTTACCGTTCAGAACGCGCTTAGCACGTTTTGATTTGTGGGAAAGCAAGTGGTTTTTGTGAGCTTTGTAACGCAGGACTTTACCGGAACCGGTAATTTTGAAGCGTCCTTTCAAACTGCTGTGTGTTTTCATTTTAGGCATTTTGTGTTTCCTCCTTCAATGTTATCAGGCTTTAGGAGCCAGAATCATGATCATACTGCGGCCTTCCAATTTTGGCTGACGTTCGATGGTGCAAAGTTCTGCAACCTCCACCTTAACGCGTTCCAAAATCCGTTGACCAATGGCGGCATGCGCGATTTCACGTCCGCGGTAACGAACGGAACATTTTACCTTGTCGCCTTCTTTCAAAAACTTAACTACATTACGAAGCTTCGTTTGATAATCATGCTCCTCAATATTGGAACGGAACCATACTTCTTTAATGTCAACAATTTTCTGGTTCTTACGGGCTTCTTTGTCTTTCTTTTGTTGCTCATAGCGGAATTTGCCATAGTCCATGATGCGGCATACCGGCGGTTTAGCCTGTGGTGCCACATTGACCAGGTCCAAGTTCAGGTCAATCGCCATTTGCAGTGCTTCTCGAATCGGCGTGATCCCAATTTGTTCTCCTTCAGCTCCGACAAGGCGTACTTCCTTCGCCCGAATCTCATCATTAATCATGTGATCTTTACTAATAACCGTCCACCTCCAGGTCATTTTGAATATCCTGTTACACAAAAATAAAAGGGATGCCGGTTAAGCTACCGACATCCCTGTAATCAACACAATTCTTCATGAGTAAACACTTCATAAATTATTGGGATCGTTGACCAGTCAACATGTTTGTTGATCAGGTGAGAAGTCGGACTTCTACTTGTGATTCCATAGCTATTCATTTAACGCACTTGAATACTATAACATTCTGCAAAACCATTGTCAACGTCTCTACAATATTTTTTTCAGAAATGCGATCATCCAAGTCGATCATTCATTAACCCTGCTTGCTCTGCACCTCATCCAAACGTACAACACGTGTATGTTGGGTATGGCTCCATTGTTTATTGTTCTGCGTGAAGAACGCGTAGAACGTAATTGGATACCATGAAAGAAGGTAAATCGGGAACAAGATCAGGTACAGATACACTTTGGCAAAAGTAACCTTTTCCAGTGCCATGGACAACAAGAATGTCAGGATGTTCAGACCAATCGCTACAAATCCTACCCAAAGCGGGAAGTACCCGTATATGTTTGCGATATGTGGACCACTGAAGATCGCTGTATCCACCCATAGGACAGCTGTCATCAGGAACGTAAGCAAAACAACGTACACGTTTGCGCCATACACAGCAAGGTCAAATTTCACCAAGCTTCTTTCCTTGATACTTTGCCACAGCAGCGGGAAGAAATATCTGCGCGCAACCGTAAAGTGACCTTGCATCCAGCGAAGACGTTGTCTTGCTGAAGCTTTAAAGGTTAACGGCTTCTCATCAAATACTTTGGCGTCATAGTTAAAGACAGGATATACATTACGCTGAACACTGCGCATCGTAAACTCCAAATCCTCAACCAGACTTGTAGCGCCCCAACCTATTTCCTTGAGCAGGTTGGTCTCGAAGCACATTCCAGTACCTCCGAGGAAATTCGCCATATTCAGATTATGACGGGACAACTGCCACAGACGGTTGATGTACCAGTAAGATACGCCATAGGCTGCAGTGATCCAGGAATCCTCCGGATTTTTCGTATCAATGTATCCTTGAATAACACGCGAACCATTGCACAAGTCGTCATTCATCTCAAGCAAGAAGTTACGGTCAACCAGGTTATCCGCGTCAAACATGACAACTGCGTCATACTGACGTGGCAATTTCCACAGGTATTTAAGCATCCATTCAATGGCATACCCTTTACCTCTGAGATCAGCATTGGTACGAACACACGCATTCAATCCATGCTGTCTTACAATTTGTGCCGTGCCATCCGTACAGTTGTCACAAATGACAAACACATCGTACAGATCTTCCGGGTAATCCAGTTGTTTCAAGTTCTCCATCAAAGCACCAATGACTTGTTCCTCATTGTGTGCTGCGACGAGTACAGCGAATGATTTTGTCGCTGGATAATGTTTCTTTTTCTTTTTCTTAATCAGACCGAACAGCGAAAACGTGAATTGGTACACGGCTAGCAGTGCCAGAATGACCTGCATCGTGACGAATATAGCGTCCAACATCGTTCTCTGTTACCCCCTTTTTTTAAAACCAAGATTACTTTAAAACGTTTCTCTTCCTGAATTCTGCACTTTTATTTTTTTGTGATGCGCAGAATATGACCCTGTTCTTTTGTTTATTACGCAAATATTTCAGACAATGTTTCAAGCATGGTTGATGCCAGTTGGCTGCTTTATCGATTTTGTATTCTTTTCAGCCATTTGTCAAAACCGCAATTCCACTTCCTGAAGCAGAAATGTGAACTTTAAACGCTGAATAGGCACTTCTTGATACTTCAACCTCGCATTCATGCCTGTTATATCTTATTTTCAGCCGTTTACTTGATTTTTATTTCTAAAGTCCCTGCTTTTTTTCATCAGGCTGATCTATATCGACAAGGGCTCTATATTAAATAACGTAAACAGACCTCAAAAAGTTCGGTCTTAAACTCACATTTTCTTAACCGCATTTCAGCCATGTTGAATCATTGTATCTTTTTTACATCGTCCGAGTCAAAAAGTTAAGTTGGGTGTATATCCACTCTTTAACATGAATTTCACTTTCTTCACATGTGTTCTTCTTGAAAAGGACAACATTTAAAAATATGATAAACATATACCTGAAATAACCTCAAGTTCACGAAAAAACGGTTATATACTAATCAGGACGAAACCGGACACAGCAATTTACCGGAAATACTGCCGCCATCACGGGGCCTGACTGGCAGGAGGCCAATATGAGCCGTTTATTCGTAAAGTTTCAAGAGTATGATCGAAATGTATTTATGTGGATTAATGGTCGACTTCATAATCGATTTATGAACTTTTGGCTGTATTATTTCACCCATCTGGGCGGAGCAACTTCTTCTATTGCAGTATCCTTGTTAATCTGGCTGCTGGCTCCCGCTCCCTGGAGTACAACGGGACTTCAGGCATGTATCGCTCTAGCGGTTAGCCACATTCCCGTAGCAATCGCAAAAAAACTGTATCCGCGCATTCGGCCTTACCTTGCCCTACCGGATACGATAACGTTCCGCAATCCATTGACGGACCATTCGTTCCCTTCGGGGCATACTACTGCCGTATTCTCGGTTACAGTCCCTTTTATGACAATGGAGCCATTCCTGTTGCTGATGTTGCTCCCTGTTGCATTAATTGTCGGATTTTCACGAATTTACCTGGGATTACATTATCCCTCAGATGTGCTCGCAGGTGCTACGATCGGTACTTTAGTCGCACTTGCAACAGTTGCTTTATGGACATAATGTGAATATGTTAGACTAAGGAAAACCTAGCAGGAACAGGTGAAGCAAGCGTGGAGAAAAAAAGAGTATTACTATTATCTGAAGGCTTTGGCGCTGGTCATACTCAAGCCGCTTATGCACTTTCCAGCAGTTTGCGAAAACTTTCGCCGAATGTGCAAACCAAAGTGCTTGAGTTGGGAAGTTTTCTGAACCCGAGAGTTGCGCCACTCATCATTACAGCGTACAAAAAAACGGTCATTAATCAGCCCAAGCTCATCGGGTATGTATACAAGCACCAATATAAAAAATCCTTAAATCGGCTGACTACACTCGCACTGCATAAATTGTTTTATACTCATACACGCAGTATTGTGCGTCAGCTTCGTCCAAATGTTATTGTATGCACCCATCCTATTCCCAGTGCCGTCATATCCAGACTGAAACGTCTGGGTGTGCAGGTTCCACTTTGTACAGTCATCACGGATTATGACGCGCACGGGACATGGATTAGCCCAGAAGTGGACCTGTATCTTGTTTCTACGGATGAGGTAAAGTCCAAATTAATGCTGCGGGGTGTATCTTTAGACAAAATTCGAGTTACCGGCATTCCGATCCACCCCAACTTCTGGGAACATCCCGGGCGCGACGAGATCCGAAGCAAATTCAATTTGAAAAACATGCCCACAGTGCTTGTGATGGGCGGTGGCTGGGGAATGCTTAGTGATGAAGTGGTTAACCAACTATTAACACGCTGGCATGAGGATGTTCAGATTATTTTCTGCCTTGGTCGAAATGATAAAAGCCGAATCAATATGGAACAAAATCCGTTATATCAAAAGGATAATATCCATATCATCGGTTATACCAATGAAGTGGACAAATTAATGGAAGTATCTGATCTCCTGATCACCAAGCCGGGTGGAATGACATGCAGTGAAGGTTTGGCAAAGGGAATCCCCATGTTGTTCCATAACCCCATACCGGGCCAGGAAGAAGAGAATGTTCAGTATTTCACCGCACGAGGTTTGGGAGAGCCCATTACTTCCCTTGACGTTGTAGTAAAATGGATGAATAAACTGCTTCATAACTACTCTGACATTGTTCGCAAACGCAAACGTCACATGGCGCAGATTGCCAAGTACCACCCTATGCAGAGCGCACAGAGTATTGTCGACCTTCTGGACTTGCGTCCCTACTCAGCAGACCAAGCCGGACTGTAACGGCTTCAAACAAGCCTGCATGTACACAGTAAAGGTGCCTTCGAGTTGAAGGCACCTTTTTTATTAATATGAAGAAAAGTACAAACTATTGAATACCAGCAGACTTCAAGTAATCCTGCCACTGTTTGGTATACTCACTCTGAATCTTCTCAAGGCCCGCCTGTTTGGCTTTTTCCATGAATGTATTCAGACCCGCCTCTACATCCTCCACCAATCCCACATTCAACGGATAGAGATACTGCTTCTCTACCTGCTCCAGTGCAGCTTTCTCAGCTTGATAAGGCGTCCAATCTTCAGCAAATCCGGTGTAGATATCCGGCTTTTTCATTTTGTCCAGCTCCTTGAAAATAGCCAGCACATCATCAAAGCTCTTATCATAGAGCATGAATTCCGGATTACGCCAAGCCCAGCCATTCATGCCTTCGCGCGGGAATCCGTTGGACTGGGCATCACCCACCATTTTGTAATAACCGTCTTGAACTTCAAAGTTTTTTCCTTCCACACCATATTCGGTAAGCCAGTTGTAACGTTTGTCGGTCACCAGTTTTTCATAGAATGCGAGTGCTCTCTCCGGGTTTTTGCTGCTGCGCGGAATTGCAAAACCATTGTGGATCGGGTGAACGGGTTGTGCAAACCCTTTGGCATTCGGGTAAGGGAAATAACCGAGCTTCCAATCCGGGTGAGTGGACTGAACCTTGATCACATCCGCATTAAATTTGTTTGGGTTCTCTCCCGACAGAACAACAGCCGCTTTGCCATTTTGCAGCAATGAGTTGGACGTATCCTTTACATTCAGCACGTTTTTCGGGAAAAACCCTTTGTCCATCCAGCGTTTGTACGTTTTCAGGTCTTCCAGATGCTGCGCTGATCCCCAGTAGGAACTGATATTGGATGGTGTATCATACATGATGTCCAGACCATAAGGGAGTTGACCTGCTGTATTCACCAGCTTGGATGTTAATTGACGAATACCATGGGTATGGTTCGCATTGCTATCCGCGATTGGAATCATATTGGGTTCATTAGCTTTGATTCCCTCCAGATAGGCTTCGAGTGTCTCCAAAGATTCCGGTTTGGGAAGATTGTACTTTTCACGCAAATCCTCACGGTATGCAATACCCTCAGTAACATATTCAGTCCAGGTAGATGGTACAGTATAGATCTTGTCATTGACTTTCACCGCGTTCCACATGTCGTCTGGTACATAAGCTTTAAGCGCTGGCGCTGCCTTAGGCAATAGTTCATCCAGAGGTAGGAATGCCCCTTTTTTCGCATAGGACTGATAGAACGTCCAATCCGCGGTAAAGATCAGATCAATCGGTTGACCGGAAGATAGCAGCAGTTTATATTTTTGGTCCCAGTCTGTCCAGGAGGTATAGTTGAATTTTACATTGACGTTCAGATCAGCCTCAGCCAGCTTGTTGATTTCCGATTCAATCACAGGCAGATCCTTGGGTGCATCACCAAGCATGTAGAATTGCAGTGTTACCTTCTCCCCTTGGTTTTCAGAAGAACCTCCCGGCTCACTTCCTTGCGCCGATCCCCCCGAACCGTTATTACATGCGGCAAGCACCCCGGCAAACAGCATCAGAGCAAGTACCATAGACAGGTGCCGAATTGTTTTGTTACGCATACGCATCCTCCCTTTTTGTGGTCAACCTTATATGTTAGCGCAGACTCGCCATGGTTCAGACGCAGACGGAGAGACAGCTATCCCGCCATCTGCACCCACAGCGCGTGCACGTTCTAACCTTTCACCGCACCAATGGTAAGACCTTTGACAAAGTATCGCTGCACAAATGGATACAGGAACAATATAGGGCCAGTAACCACAATTGCCATCGCCATTTTGGTCGATTCGGTAGGTACATCCTGGCTAAGTGTTACGCCGGTACCAATCGCCATCTGGTCAATGAAAGTAATCGTGTTCATGGTGTTATACAAATAGAATTGCAGCTGGTACATATCCGGGTTGTTAATGAACAAGGATGATGTAAACCAGTCATTCCAGTACCCCAGTGCCAGAAATAAACCTACAGTGGCAATGCCAGGCATCGCCAGTTTCAGTACTACGCTAAAGTAAATGCGAAAATCATTTGCTCCATCGATTTTGGCTGACTCAATCAGCTCATCCGGAACGGCTGAACGAATGAAGTTTTTCATCAGAATAATGAGAAATGGCGTCATCAGTCCCGGAAAAATCAACACGGTATACGTGTCCGTAAGATTGAAATAATTTGCCAGCATGATGTACCAAGGAACCAATCCCCCACCAAAGAGGGTTGTAAAGTAGATGAAAAATGAGAAGGCGTTCCGGTACTTGAAATCTTTGCGTTGCAGTACAAATCCCGCCATCGTAATGAAAAACAGTCCCAGGGCTGTACCCACAACGGTTGTAAAAACCGTCACGCCATATGCTTTGAGCACCTGGGTCGGAAATTTAAACACCATCTTATAACCTTCCAGAGAAAAATCGGTGGGAAAGAGGTGATACCCATCTCTTACAATAGATTCGTTGCTGCTAAATGAGCCGGATAAAATTAAAAGAAAAGGAATGATACAGATTAAGGAAAGAATCAGGATCATGCTGTAAGCGATGATTTGAAACAACAAGGTGAATTCGGAATCTCTGGCTCTGACACGAGTATGCATGGCGGTTCTCCCTTCTGCCCTCCGGGCGTTCTAAAACAAGGCGTAGTCTTCATTGACTTTACGGATGATATAGTTGACGGTCATGATCAGGATAAAACCGAACAGAGATTGATACAGACCAGCTGCGGTAGCCATTCCGATATCAAACGTCACTTTCAGAGAACGATACACATACGTATCGATGATATCTGTAGCGTTATATAAGACTCCGTTGTTTCCAATTAATTGGTAAAAGAGATCAAACTGTCCCTTCATAATGCTCCCGAGCGAGAATAACAGCAGAATGACAAAGGTCGGTTTTAGCATCGGTACGGTGATGTACCAAATACGCTGAAAGATATTGGCCCCGTCAATCCGGGCGGCCTCGTAATACTCATCGCTAATGCCTGTAATGGCTGCAAGGTAGATGACCATGCTGTACCCGAGATTTTTCCACAAAAAAAAGATGATAATCAGGAACACCCAGATCCATGGTGTGTTGTAAATATCGATTGGCCCCGCCTCGAAACGTTTGAGTACGGTGTTCACAAAACCGGATTCATAGTTAAACATGTTGTAAGCGATTACACTTAATAGAACAAACGAGATGAAGTACGGTAAAAACATGACCGACTGCGTAATTTTCTTAAACACTTTTCCCCGAATTTCACTGAGCAAAATTGCACAGAAGATCGCTAGCCCGTTTCCCAATATAATGAAAGCCAGATTGTACCCCACCGTGTTGGTTGTCAGCTTCAGCAGCATTCCGGATTGCCACAGGAACTTGAAGTTTTCCAGGCCCACAAACGGGCTGCCGAACAAACCACCTTCAAAATCATAGCGGGTAAACGCATAATAGATACCGACCATCGGAAAATACGAGTTAATCAGAAAAAAGATCAGTGTAGGCAGCAGCATGAGGAACATGATTTTGTTTTTGTTCAATTCTTTGAGCATGGCTCGATCCCTCCCGAATTTCTTACGGCGCGGCGCGCAGTGGAGCTCTGTTTTTATTGTAGATGCCCTGAGTGCTACCGGATACTGAATCATTCGGCCGGATCATGAACGATTCTGCGAAACAGAATATGAACAATATGAACGAACTCTGAAATGAATGCCTTCGCGTTCACAAAAGTTGATATCGTGCATAGGTTGAACCTAGTGAACAATATAGCGAAAGTTGAACTTTAGTTAAGGAAATCGGTCATAGCATGCCGTCCACCGTTGATGTAAACGCATACACATTATATAATTCAAGATACATCCGTGATTCACCACATTCATATATGAAGTCTTATCCTTCGCTATGAAGTCTAACTTTGTTCATCAAAACAGGAGGTCCACGGGAGGTAGGGTCATGCGTAAACGTTCAGAGGACAGTCAGAAGGTGTTTGCACGGATTCTTATCGGCATTATTGTTAGTACCGTTGCCACCTTGCTTGTGGCTTCTACTATTTTGTACGTCAACTATAATCATATTGCTCTTCGTCAGGTCTACCGAACCGATATGAACAGCCTTACCCAGACCAGTCGGGAAGTCTCCAAAATGACCGAGACCGCCAAATCCCTGTCTTATCAGATTTATCAGGATTACACCATCTCTGCTCTGCTGCTCTATTCGAATCCGAGTATCTATGAAATAACGCCAGCGATGGAACAACTCGACAATTATCGCATGTCCCTCCCTTTTATCGAATCCATCTATGTATATAACTCCAAAAATGACGAGTTCTTTATCAGTTCTAATGAAGTTCGCAATGGACAACAGTCCATCTCGGAAATTGACGATCAGGGGATTACAAGCATCCTCGACCGATTCCATGACTACAAACCTTTTGTCCCCATTCCGCGTACATACCAGGTTGGCTCTACCGAGGAAACTCAAGTCAGCAGTTATACGTACCTCTGTTACGATACGATCAATGACAATGCTACACTGAATTATGCTGTTGTCGTAAATATCAAGGACGATTGGCTCAGTCCCAATATGAACTCAGCCGATCAGCCAGGGAAAACGTTTATTATCAATGAACAGGGACAATTATTGTCCGACTTCAGTAATCGTGCTTTGATGAAAGATCTATCCAATGAAACGTTTATTCAGCCAATTCTGAAAAATAAGGAGCAGTCCGCTTACTTTACCGCAGAGGTTGATGGAGAAAAGTCACTTATTACCTACACTGATCCTGACAACCTCGGGTGGCGCTATGTACGAATCACGCCTTATGACCTGATCACCTCAGATATTCGTAATATGCGAACTCACACTGTTCTGTTTTGTCTCGGGCTATTAATTGCGGGAGTGTTCTTGTCCTACCTTGTGTCCCGGAAGCTATATCACCCCATTGATAAAGTGCTTGTCCGTATGCGTGTGATGGAAGCAGAGCGTCGTGGCAGTCTGCATCTATTACGACAGGACTTTCTGCGCGGGGCTTTGCAAGGACGGGAAACGGTAACGGGAGGCATGCTGGCGGAACGAATGAAGTTCTATGGCTCTTCTTTTGATGTTCATCGTCTAACCAGATTGGTGCTGCTTCGTATTGATCATTTTACCGATTTCAGCGATACCTACCGGGATGAAGTCCAACTTGTAAAATACGCGATGATGAACATTTGCACGGAAACGGCTGACCTTTACTACCACACCGAAGCTGTGGATATGGGCGGCGATCTGATCACACTTATCTTTAATGATAAAATACAGGATGAAGCTGATCAGGAGCATAGCCCCATTGAGGAACTGCTGCGCATGATGCAGGCTGCCGTGATGACACATCTAAGATGTTCTATTTCATTTACTATCGGACCAGCGGAAGATTCACTGGAAAACAGTATTGCTTCTTATAGTAGATCAGCAGAAGCATCGCTTCATCGTCTGTTCATGGGTCCTGGATGCCTGATTTATACCTCGGACATCATGGCGTACCATGCCAAAGAATATGCTTTCCCTGTTGGAAAAGAGAGACAGTTGATTGATTGCCTGATGACAGGCAAAACAGGCGAAGCCAAACAGATCTATGCAGACATCGTGAGCGAAACGGCAACTTATCCATTTACCGTATTTCAACTGGCTCTGTCCCATCTGACCATGACTCTGAATCATGTGAGAAACACACTCAAAAAGAACAACCAGCTTACACTTGAATCCGTCTCCGATCGTTCAATGCTGCCGATCCATGATGCCGAGGATCTAAGTGAGGTTCATGAACACTTTTATCGTATGTTCGACGAGCTTGGAACCAAAGTTGAGGAAAAAAGAACACTCAAGCACGAAGAACTCATTCGCAAAATTAACTGCATTATTGAACGAGATTACGCAGACACCAATCTTTGTCTAACCTCGATTGCAGATGAACTAGCCATGTCACCCATCTATGTCAGCAGGCTCTATAAACAACTAACGTTAAAAGGTTTAACCGATGTTATTAACGAGACGCGCATAGCCAAAGCGCAATTCCTGCTCATTGAGACGGAAAACTCTGTAGCTGATATTGCTGAGCGAACCGGATTCACCAACAGTTCTTATTTCTATCGGATGTTTAAGAAATTCAACGGGGTTACTCCCAACGATTATCGACGTAAGGAGCTTCATTCGGAGCTTTAGCAGAAGTAAAATGGACATCCACAAGTGACGTCATGAGGTTTAGTTCATCGAAAATAGCAAAAAAAGCGTGATATGAGAGTCTGGTAGCCAGATGCATATCACGCTTTTTTATAATATTACTCTTGATCTTCGCCAGACTCGTCCGCGGCTTCCCGAACTTTATACTTGTCCAAGCGGATCTGTTGATACTCGCGCAAGGCCTCTTCACCCACGATGACTTCAACCCGATGAATGTTCATGCCTTTACCCATGAATTTCTGCTCATACTCTGTCATGACATGCTCTTCATTCAATCCATCACGGTGCAGATTCAGGGACAGATTGGTCATTTGCAGACCAAAGTCGGCAATCGCATTGAGAGAGAAATCAAACAATGTTTCCGAATCGGTTTTGAAATGAATCTGTCCTTTGGTATTAAGCAGTTCCGTATATTTTTTCAGGAAGCGTGGATGTGTCAAACGACGACGTGCATGCTTGGCTTTTGGCCAAGGATCGCTGAAGTTCAGATAAATCCGTTCCAGTTCTTCCGGTCCAAATACATCTTCAATCTGTTCAATATTAGCCAACGCCAGCTTCAGGTTGGGAGGTGTCTCCACTTCTGACTGACTCCATGCTTTTCGAGCCTTCTCGCTGGCACGACGCACCAATTCATCATACATATCAATACCGATAAAATTATATTCCGGATATTTATAACTCATTTGGCTGATAAATTGACCTTTACCCATGCCAAATTCCACAAAGATCGGATGGTCATTGCCAAACAGTTCAGACCATTTTCCTTTGTACTGTTTGGGATCAAGAACAACGAGGTCAACTTGTTGCTCCAGATTCTCCCGAATCCCTTTTCTGCCACGTAAACGCATCTTATTCCTCCGTTTATCCATACTTGTCTCAGAATCATTTTGCCGAAGAACTGGCTAATTGTAAAGAGCAATGAAAAAGGAATCTTCGGATCTGCCACTTTGGGGCAAATCTCAAAGATTCCCTCTTCGATTTATTTGGAATTGGGGTCCAACTACTTTAATAGTTCATAGTCTACCTTATCTTGGTGTGAAAAATCAAATGTCTTTTCGAAAGCATCGCGAACTTTTTGTCTTGCAGCCGCTTTCACTTTCGGATTGCCATTGAAACGAACACCTGTCAAAGCCAGAGCTTCTTCTGCCGTTAGTTCTACAGAAACATGATGAAGATCATTATTTTTAACTTGGGAATTCATTCATATCACCTCACGGTATAGTATGGTCCATGACGTCAACATTGATTCAAATGCTATGATGAATAGTACCCATTAGATGGTGTCTGACGCTGGTTTAAATATAACATAATGTGTAAACTATAGCAAGGATAAAACCTCGTTTCTACGGCCTATTTTTGCGACTAGATTCCCCTTTTTTTGAGTTTTTTGATACAATGGTAAAAGTTCAAAAAGAGTCGAATTCGGTAATATAACAAGCAAGCCATTAGGTAAGACAAAGGAGTACCCTGAAGATGAATGCACCTTCAATACAACCTCCTCTTCTGTGGGGAGATAAACGATTCCATACCTGGAATTACGAAATGAGAGACGAATTTAACAATAAGGTTTTCAAAGTAATGCTGGATGCGGGTTTCACCTGCCCGAACAGAGATGGGTCCATCGCCAAAGGCGGCTGTACATTTTGCAGCGCTCGTGGATCGGGTGATTTCGCCGGTAGCAGACGCGATGATTTGGTCACCCAATTTAATACCATTCGAGATAAACAGCATCTGAAATGGCCTACAGCTCACTACATTGGCTATTTCCAAGCCTATACCAACACATACGCACCCGTTGAAGAACTGCGTGAATACTTTGAAGAAATCTTGAAGCAGCCCGGTGTTGTGGGTCTGTCCATCGCCACTCGGCCTGACTGTTTACCGGATGACGTCGTTGATTACTTGGCTGAATTGAATGAACGCACCTACCTCTGGGTTGAGATGGGTCTGCAAACCATTCACGAGTCCACGTCAACCCTAATTAACCGTGCGCATGATACGCAGTGTTATGAGGAAGCCGTTGCGAAGCTGCGCAAACGGAATATTCGGGTGTGTACACATATTATTTACGGACTTCCGCAGGAAACCCATGAAATGATGCTGGATACCGGACGGGCTGTTGCCAACATGGATGTGCAGGGGATCAAAATTCATCTACTTCATCTGATGCGCAAAACGCCAATGGTGAAGCAGTATGAAGCCGGGCTCCTTCGTTTCCTGGAACAAGACGAGTACATTAAACTGATCGTCGATACGCTGGAGATGCTGCCACCCGAAATGATTGTACACCGCCTTACTGGGGATGCACCGCGTGATTTACTAATTGGGCCGATGTGGTCCATGAACAAATGGGAAGTATTGAATTCCATTGATCGTGAACTGCGTGAGCGGGATTCCTGGCAAGGTAAATACTGGAGGGGGGCTTAAGATGGGCTTTCTTTCGGTTTTAAGCTGTGCCCATCAATGGATTTCTTCCCGTTTACAGCCTGGAGATTTAGCTATCGATGCAACGGTAGGAACGGGGGCGGATACTCTGTTTCTGGCACAAAAAGTTGGCAAACGTGGGCAAGTCATTGGTTTCGATATTCAGAGCGAAGCACTTACCCTGGCACAAGCCCGTATTCGCAAACAAGAGGACAACGCCAAATTGGGCTCCATCTCCATGCTTCAATTAAGCCATGATCGAATGACTGAGGCCGTTCCTGAAACGTGGCAAGGTAATGTCGGTGCTGTAATGTTCAACCTGGGGTACCTGCCATCAGAAGGTGCGGACTCCACCATAATTACGAAAACAGACAGTACCATTGCTGCACTTCAGGCTTCACTGGCATTGCTCAAGCCGCGCGGCATTATTACCGTTGTGCTGTATCCGGGTCATGATGGAGGATCACAGGAGGCGGAGGCGGTTCTGGAGTGGTCCTCTGCTCTGCCTGTAGAGCAGGCACAAGTGGTGATCTATCGTCAATTGCAGCGTGAGACCTCCCCTTTTCTGATTGGCATCGAGAAAAAATAATTTCCTTTGTTCCACAAATGCAATAAACTAGACACAATCGCAACAAAGCTCTCTTTGGGTTCAATTTATGCGATTTGTGTACTACATAAAGACGTGCAACCGTATTCACTGTTGCATTCATGCCAGCTACGCGGTCATGATTGATTAAAGCGATCCACCATTTCATATACTAGAGGAGAGATTAGGAATGCCTACACCATACCCACTGCAATTTCAACCAGAGTTCAAAGAACGTGTATGGGGAGGTCGCGCGCTGGAGCAATTCGGCCTGACGCCACCTGAAGGACATATAGGAGAAGGCTGGATGATTGCAGATCATCCCAATGGTACAACCAAGGTATTAAATGGCGCTCTTGCTGGAAAAGGACTGGACGAAGTTCGTGAACAGCTGGGCACAGCATGGCTTGGAACCAAAGGCGTTTCGGAAAAGGGCGGACGATTCCCCCTTCTGATCAAACTGCTTGACTGTAACGATGATCTATCCGTACAAGTTCATCCAACAGATGAGTACGAAGCGCTCCCTCCCGGCGAGCTTGGCAAAACGGAAATGTGGTATGTGCTGGATGCCAAACCAGGAGCACATATCATCTACGGCTTGAATGAAGGCGTTGATCGTGAAGTACTGAAGGACGCGCTGGAGAATGGTACGGTCATGGATACCCTTCGTCAAGTACCTGTAGAGGCTGGAGATACGTTCTTTATCCCCGCGGGAACAGTGCACGCTCTATGTGCAGGTGTCGTTGTGGCTGAGATTCAGCAAAACTCGGATACAACATACCGGATTTACGATTATAATCGTCCGGGCCTGGATGGCAAACCACGTGAGCTGCATGTTGAGGATTCATTGAACGTAACGGCTTATGAGGGTGCTGGCGCCACGACGATGAAAACCAGCAACGCGACTCCAGGTGAGTGGCTGAAGCTTGCGGAATGCCCATACTTTGTAGTGGAAAAAGGGATTGTTACAGGCCGTTGGGAGCTCTCTACAAGCACAGAAAGCTTCACTATTCTTGTGGTCTGTGAAGGCAGCGGAACGCTGGAGTGGGATAATGCGGAATCGGATAAAATTGAATTGAAAGCTGGGCAATGTTACTTACTTCCTGCCAACCTGGGCTCCTATACGCTGGATGGCCACACTACTGTTCTTCGTTCTTATTTGCCTTAATCCAAAACAATGATCTATTCAAGTGATTTACCTTTGTTTATATGGCTCAAATGTGACCTGTGAAGGAGGATTTACACGAGATGCAGGAATCTACCTTTAGCCTGGTTGGCAATGAAGGTACCCGTATTCATGTGTACCGCTGGCTTCCCGATCCGGAGTGCAACATCAAAGGTGTGGTCCAGATTGCACATGGCATGAGCGAGACCGCTGCCCGATATGCTGAATTTGCTCAACATCTCACCATGCATGGCTACGCGGTCTACGCAAATGACCATCGTGGTCATGGTAAAACGGTAGAAAACTCGAAGTTGTTGGGCAATGCCGGCGTCGATGCTTTCCGCTGGATGGCGAGTGACATGATGAATCTGGGCGAAGTGGCCGCCAAAGAAAACCCTGATGTGCCCCTCTTTCTGATGGGGCATAGCATGGGGTCGTTTTTGGTACAGCATCTAATGTATGCTGGCCACGAGCGTTACCATGCATTTATTTTGTCCGGCACCAATGGCAAACGTGGTCTTCTTCGGATTGGAGAGAAATTGGCTTTCTTGCAGTGTGGCATTCAGGGGACGGATCATCCAAGTATGCTGCTCAATGCGCTCGTATTTGGCGGATTCAACCGTTCTTTCCGACCGGCAACAACGCCGTTTGATTGGCTGTCTCGGGACTCCGAAGAGGTCAAGCGGTTTATTGATGACCCTTTGTGTGGAGCCGTCTGCTCCGCAGGTTTTTTCCGTGACTTTTTCAAGCTGCTGTTGGACATTCACTTGCCACGCAACATGGAACGTATTCCCAAGGATAAATCTGTATATCTGTTCTCGGGTGAACAAGATCCGGTGGGACTTCATGGCAAAGGAGTGCTTAACCTGGTCTCCCAATATCGGGAGCTTCAGCTTGAGGATATCGAATACCGCCTCTATCCAGGGGGACGCCACGAAATGCTGCATGAGACGAATCGGACTGAGGTTGCAGGGCATGTCGTGGAGTGGCTGGAGAGGCATACGCCTGACTACAGTGCTTATCATTCCACAGCACAGGGAGAAACAGCCGATTAAATATAATGCGACACAAATTACTTATACAATGACGAAAGCCCCTAAACGGGTGCACAGCATACACTGTGCTCTCCGTGTTCAGGGGCTTTCTTTTTTTATTTATAAGATGGCAATTTAATGTTAAACGTTATGGATTACCCTTCGATCAGCAAAGATTCTGGATCTTCAAGCAATTCTTTCACCGTCACGAGGAAACGAACGGCTTCGCTACCATCAATGATACGGTGATCGTACGACAGGGCGATATACATCATCGGACGGTTCTCCATCCGCTCTGCATCAATCGCTACTGGACGAAGCTGGATTTTGTGCATACCCAGAATACCTACTTGAGGTGTATTCAAAATTGGTGTGGACAACAGGGAGCCAAACGTTCCGCCATTGGTGATGGTGAAGGTTCCTCCTTGCAGATCAGACAAAGCCAGCGTGTTGGAACGCGCCTTGGATGCCAGGTCAGCAATGCTTTTCTCGATCTCAGCGAAGCCAAGACGATCTGCATCACGTACAACGGGTACGACAAGACCTTCTTTGGCAGATACCGCAATACCGATATCATAGTATTTTTTGAGTACTACATCTTCGCCATCAATTTCCGCGTTAATGGTTGGGAACTTTTTCAGTGCACCTACAACTGCTTTGGTGAAGAAGGACATGAAGCCGAGATTAATTTCATGTTTCTCTTTGAACTTGTCCTTACGGCGTTTACGTACATCCATAATTGCCGTCATATCCACTTCGTTAAACGTAGTCAACATCGCTGCAGTCTGCTGTGCTTCTACCAGGCGTTTTGCAATGGTAGCACGACGGCGGGACATACGTTGACGCTCCACTGGTTTGGTATACGTGGAACCACTTGCTGCCGGAGCACTAGGTGCTGCAGCGGGAGCTTTAGCAGGAGGCTCTGTAGGAGCGGCAGCCTGAGTGTTGTGAGTTTTCACATCATCCTGATAAACACGGCCAATCGGATCCTTGCTCTGTACCTGATCCAGTTCAATACCACGCTCACGTGCAAGTTTACGAGCAGATGGTGAAGCTGTCTTCGAGCTGCTATCCGAAGATTCCGGTGCTGCAGCAACAGGTAGTGGTGATGGAGTTGGGGCTTCCGGTGCAGGAGCTGATTGTTTCTGTTCCGTCGCTGCTGGTTGGGAAGCGGACGCGCCGCTTCCTCCTCCAGTTCCTGCTGAAAGTGTTCCAATCGTTTCACCAATCTCTACAGTCTCGCCTTCCTGGCGAATAATTTTCTCAAGAACACCGCTCTCTTCAGCACTGATCTCGATATTTACTTTATCCGTTTCCAGTTCCAGAAGAACATCACCCTGATTAACAGTTTCGCCTTCTTTGACCAGCCATCTGGATACAGTTCCTTCCGTTATCGACTCACCCATTGCAGGTACTTTAATTTCACTCACAGCTGTTACCTCCCCAGTGGAATATTATTCTTCGTCGTTTGCTTCAATGCGGATGTAATGATCTGTTGCTGCTCCATGCCATGTACAAGTTGATAACCGCTGGAAGGACTCGCATGTTCCGGGCGACCTTCGTATTTAACGGTTGTTCCTTCTGGCGCGATTTCACGAAGACGAGGCTCCATGTATGTCCAGGCACCCATGTTTTTGTTTTCTTCCTGTACCCACACCAGCTCTTTCAGCTTGCTGAAACGTGCAAGCACACGCTTGATTTCTTCCGCCGGGAACGGATACAGCTGTTCGACACGAATAATGTGAAGCCAAGACCAATCTGCTTTATCCTTCTCAAAAGCATCTTCCAGATCGATGGCGATTTTACCACTGCACAAAATGATGCGCTCTACGCGATCCGGTTTCGTACCCAATCCTGCTTGCTCCAGCACAGGCTCAAACTTGCCTTCGCTGAACTCTGTTGCAGGTGAAGCGACACGAGGATTACGAATGAGACTTTTTGGCGACATCATAACGAGCGGACGAGCATCTTCCGTTTCAGTCAACGAAGCCTGACGACGCAGCAGATGGAAATACTGCGATGCACTTGTCAAGTTCGCAACGGTCATATTGTCTTCTGCACAGAGCTGCAGGAAACGTTCCAGACGAGCACTTGTATGCTCAGGTCCCTGACCTTCATTCGCGTGCGGAAGAAGCATGACCAGACTGGATTTTTGTGACCATTTGGCACGGCCGGCAGATACGAACTGGTCAAAAATAACCTGTGCACAGTTGGCAAAATCTCCGAATTGTGCTTCCCAGATTACAAGCGTATCTGGTGAGTAGACATTATACCCGTATTCGAAACCAACAACAGACTCTTCAGACAATGGGCTGTTGTAGATGGCAAAGGATGCTCTTGCCTGTGGCAGATGATGCAATGGGCAGAATTTCGCACCATTCTCGGAGTCATGCAACACCAAGTTCCGATGGGCAAACGTTGCACGTTCTGCATCCTGTCCACTGATCCGGATCGGTTTGCCATCCGCAAGGATGGTAGCAAACGCAAGCGTCTCTGCAAGACTCCAGTCTACTTTTTCACCATCGTTCAGTGATGTACTTCTGCGCTGCAAAATGCGCTGTAACTTCGGATACACATTAAAGTTCTCTGGCCATTTCAGCAAGTCTGCGTTAATTGCTCGCAGATTTTCCAATGGTACGGCAGTTGGAATAATCGAAACGGCTTCTGGCTCGCTAATTTGACGTTGGTAATATTCATGTACTTCATTGTTCTTCATCTGCTCATATGCTTCTTTTAAGCGGTTCGTTACAGCTTCACGAATGCTGTTGATGGAAGCATCGTCGATAACCGATTCCTCTTTCAGATGATCCTGGTACAAATGACTAACCGTTGGATGAGCTTTTACTTTGTCATACACCGTCGGCTGTGTTGTTTCCGGATCATCTGTTTCGTTATGACCATAACGACGGTAACCAATTAAGTCAATCAGGAAGTCCTTTTTGAACAGGTTACGGTATTCTGCTGCCATACGAATAGCTGCGATACATGCATCCGGATTGTCTGCATTGACATGCACAATCGGAATCTCATATCCTTTTGCAAGGTCACTCGCATAATACGTTGAGCGTGAATCACCGCTGTCTGTTGTGAAACCAAGACGGTTGTTCACGATAATATGAATTGTTCCGCCATTTTGGTAACCAGGCAATGCTTTGAAATTGAGCGTTTCTGCTACAATACCTTCCCCAGGGAAAGCCGCATCACCATGCATCAGAATGGTTGCCGCTTTGGTTACATCCTGCTTCGGATATCCCGGATCACGGCGGTCATCCTGTGCTGCACGTGCAAAACCCTGTACAACCGGGTTTACATATTCCAGGTGACTCGGGTTATTGGCAAGCGTAAGACGCGCTTGTACTGTTTCGCCGTCTTTTACATAACGATTTGCGCCCAGATGATATTTGACATCCCCCGTCCAACCGTAATTGATTCCTGTTGAACCTTCGGAAGGAACCAGATCCTTGTTCGGAGAATGATGGAATTCAGAGAATATTTTGCTATACGGCTTGCCCAGTACATGAGCAAGTACGTTCAATCGACCACGGTGAGCCATCCCCATCAGAATATGGCTTGAACCAGCGTGTGCCATAATTCGGACTGCTTCATCCAGCATAGGGACTAACACATCGTTACCTTCAATGGAAAAACGTTTTTGCCCAACAAATGTTTTGTGGAGGAAATCTTCAAATTGCTCCACTTCAACCAAACGTTCCAGCAAAGCTTTACGCTCCTCTGGATTAAGCGGTGCCGGCGAAGTACGAGATTCTGCACGGCGGTTCAGCCACTCCCGCTCATGAACTTCATGCACATGGCTGAATTCATAAGCGATAGGACCCGTATATATTTGCCGCAGGCGCTGGATGGCATCCAATCCTGTTACCGTCTGTCCATCTGCACCTTCCCAGATCAGGGAAGCTGGCAGAGCTTTCAAATCTTCTTCATTCAATTCAAAATGCTTCGGTTCAAGCAAAGAAGTATCTGAATCTTCACTGATTCCAAGGGGATCAATATCGGCCGCAAGGTGACCATAAGTACGAATATTCATTACCAGTTTCCCTGCTGTAACCGCTTTCTGTAATAATTGAATATCCACGCTTCCGGAAGCCTTTTGGGCGTTGCCAGAATACGAGGCTGTATGTGCATCCCTGCCAGACATCGGCGGAGCACCCCATTGTTCAAATAATTCCCGATAAGCCGGTGTAACTGCACCCGGGTCTTGGGAGTATAATTCATATTGTTCCTGTACGTATCCCATATTCGGGCCATAGTAACTTTCCCAGGGTTTCTTGTTGCCTTCCTCGATCGTCATCGACGTTCCCTCCGTCTTGATTTAGTCATAAGTTTTTGACGGAAATCATTGACTAAGCCGTAATTTGCGTTCGTTCAACATTTTAAGCTAAATTTTTCATGAAGTCCAATAATCGTGCTGTTGGTGGTAGTAACGTTGTTCCGACGCTCCCGTCAAGGTTTGTCTGCGTTTTCAAAATCATAGTAAACTGATGATTATATATACCGTCGCACAGATGTCGAATACTGTCCTGATCCGTTCGAGGGTTACACCTTCCTCAACTTTTCCAAGTGAAGTCCGTGTTCTAATATCTATTCTATAAACTTTTACGCTCAGGAGCATTTCCTATTTTTAGTCCAATTGATGCATAAATTAGATGAATCGAATAATTGGAACATTTCCGACCCATAAATGTGCTCTAATTGTATGGCGTTTTGTTGTTAATCGCTTATCCTACGACGTTTCTACACATTTTCAGGTTTCGCCCGATTTGCAGCCTCCTTATTTAGAATTGTGGTCCATAATGTCCAAAAACAAACCGTCAAGATAAATATTAACCATTTGGCTTGGTATTCAACAAAAAAATGGGGGTTTCTTGCAATTCAATGTTATAAAGCTAAAGCCGCCTGTAATGCGTAAAAGCATCCGGGCGGCTTCTTTTTAATTGGTTTATTTAGGCTGACAAACTTTATATTTTTTAATGTGGCACCTGAGACTGAAAATCGCCCCGGCTGGACTGATCTGCATGGTAAAAGACCACATCGCCATCCCTCAGGGGCCAAGTTCTACCTTGGCTGTCTGCTGGGCGATTGTTGAAACCTTCCATCTGCCACTGATTCATCAGTGGAGCATAAATGTATTGCAGGTGTGGAGCTTCTGTATTCCCATCTCGAAGTGTCTCGATATTGAAGTTGACCACGATATATCCGTCCTTCAGAAATACAGAAGCCTTTTCATCCAGTTGATTTTGTCTGGCGAGCGATTCAAGATTGGTTCCCTTTGGCACGGCGTATACATCTGCAGGCAGGCTGTATTCACCGTACCAACGCTGGATCGCCGCATTCGCTCGGTCCACACTTACACCCGAAGGAATATCTGTCTTGGGTCCAATCAGTGTGCGAATGGAAGCGGGCAGAATCATCCAATCATAGCGGCCTACCCACGTTTTCTGGTGAGAGGTTTGATCTACAAGCTTAACCATATAATCAGCGAGTGAACTCTGGTTGCGTTCATCGGCGGTCAGTTCATACGTATACTGGTAACGCGCCGTATCCCCCAATTCCGTACCAGGTACATTACGCAACCTCGAATTCAGGACAACAAACCGTTTTTCCAAATCCTGCGCCGATCCTATCCGAATAAGTTGCTCTTGACCGCGGTGATAGTATAGATCGACTTCTTGTCTGGAAGAGCCATCTTTGCTTACAAAGTAGAATGTTGGAGTAATTCGCACACCATCCTGTTTGCCAAACATATTGCCTTTTGTTTTCAGGTCGAACTTGATATGGTAACCCGTTTTCACCGCAATATTGCTGAAACCCTGAACAGGGTGACTGCCTGGGCGAACAGGTAACACAAACGGTGCCAGATTCCCCCGCGGATCACCATCAATACTGTTAAGGCCTGTCCAGTAGCTCACTCCTGTCGGTTCCGAACTCCCGAGCTGCTTGCGGAACACGTTCTCCCAATTATAATCAGCGATATCCGTAACGTGAAAATCATACAATCGCCCAATAACCTCCACCGGAACCGTATCTGCCGCAACATGATGGGTCAGATTCGTGTTGGCATCCTGCTGATCGGTGAATGTCGAAGGAGCATTTTCTGCAATATTGCGAAATTCAATTCGGTAATGTCCTTCATCCACCCATACTGGAAGATAGAAAACGGTATCCAGTTGATTGACCGCAATGTCCACCCAGGTCTTGGCTGGAATGAACTGACTTCTATCGGCGTTATAGACGTCAAAGGGGAAACGAACCTGCTTGATGCGAAAATACTTGGCATAGTCCCTATTGCCATAACCCGGGTAACTGGTTACGTCCAGATGCTGCCCTGAGGTCGGGGTGCGTACGATAAACGGTCGTTCCAGAATAAGCGCCGAACTGGTCGGATCAGGCACTGTTTTCTGGTTATGCGGCTGATCATCAGACACCCATGCGTAGTTAACGACAGGCGTGTGCACCGTGACAGAATTGATGCCTTGAATAGAAAACTTCTGATCCTGACCGCCTTTAATGTTTCCAGGAATCAAGCCATATGCGATCTCGCCCGTTGTCGGTTGGTCCGCCTTGTTGACCAGTGTATTCTGAATAGTTAAACGATTTTGATACAGTACGTTGTCGCCGATCATACTAGGCTGAGGGATTGTCCCAGGTCGCGGAGCAGTCTTATCCATCGGAGCAGGATCCATCACAGTGGTACCGTTAAACACTACCTTGTCATTATTTACAGTATTCTCTTTGACCTCGGCCTCTGCTTTGGATTGGAATAATGACGTTTCATCAGGTGTAGGCGGCTCGCTGTCACCGCCTGGTTTTGTCTCAGTGCCAAGGTCGATTGCCTTGCAAGGTGCTGGTTTCACATGTGCGGTAACGGCATCATCATTAGCCGATTGTAAGGTCGGCGGTGTATATCCGTTTGGAGTCAGCGTTACTGTACCACCGTAGCCACCAAGTGCATAATTGGATATCGTAGCTTGATTGAGCTGATAGACTTCCAAATTATCAATCTGCCAATAACTATATTGCCGGATAACCTGCATTGGTTTTTCCACAGGAACGTCTAGCTCCTTAGGTTGTGCAGGTGTGCCTGGATCATTCGGTCCTGTCGAGGCTCTACCCGGAATCGTCCACGTTTTGTGATAATTCTTTTTTACGTTGACCGTATATGTGACCGTACCCGTCATGTTCACCCAACGGTGCTGGAACAAGTATCCTTTAGCCATGACATTTGCATAGAGATCTTCAGAAGTCGGGATGCCTCGAGTGACATCAAACTTCTCAGATCCCCGATCATCAGCCTTCAGCACGCCCCGCACGGAGGGGTCCATGGCAGCCGATTCGAGCAACGCTCCTTTATTAGGTGGACTGATGGTTACCGGGCAACCCACAACACCACCGCCGTTACCTGGATCAGTTCCCCCGTCTCCACCATTGCCCGTGCAATCCTTTACCTCTAATACCTGCGTTCCTTCCTCATCCAACTGCTGGGCAGTATCCAAAAATCGCGCAGTGATGGTGGTGCTGCCGACAATACCTTTGATCGTCATTTTGCCATCTGCACCTATGGTCGCTACTGCCGGATTGGAGCTTTGCCAGGTCAATTTGGGATGAGCAGTAAGCTCATGAACAGAAAGGTCTGACTTGGTCAGGATAGCTTTAGCTTGCAGTGGTGTAGCTGTGTCTGCTTTGCAGGCGTTTGGCAGGTTCACAATGAGTCCTGGTTCGGACGTTACCGTAATATCAGCCGTATCCGAGATGAGGTATGTACCGTTATTCCAGATTGCACGTACAAAAGCAGTACCCGGCTTTTCAGCCTTCACCATTCCGGTTTTGGGTTCAATACTCACAATACTCGGATCGGATGACCACCAGGTGGTTTCAGCCTCGCGCCGACTTACGTCGATGCCTTCACTAAATTTAGTTGCACCATAGTGCCGGGTACTAACTTCCGCTTTCATCTGCTTTGTTTGTCCAACAGTTAGAGATGAATCTGGGGTTACGTCGATTTGCTTTTCTTCTTCGAGATCCCCTTCCCAGATGATATCCATTGGAGTGAAATAGGCAACTTTATGTTTAATACAACCTGCAGTTGTTTTACCGCCATTTTCAAATGGGTCGTTCTGAGTCCATTCATGATCTCCACCAGTTAAAGTTCGAATACCAACTATTGTGCTTGGAGGTGATATAACCGTTCTTCCCACCCCTGTATAAGATTCTTGTTCAGGTTTTGTTTGATACTCTACACTTTTGATTTTCACTTCCTTGAAACTTGAGGCCGATAAATTATTCCCGTTATATTGCGGCCAAGAAACTGCTGGCCAGCGTGAAAAGTCAACACTATCCGGAACCTCTTTTAAAGCGGGATAGGGCGTGGTACACCCCCCGTCATTGTTAGAATATGTGGGACCACCACTGTGGTCTGCTCTAAATCTTCCATCATCAAGTTGATACCAGTAAACGCCGGGGGTGCCGATTGTTTTTTCAGCTTGAATAGATTTTAAAATAGGACTTTTCATTGACTTTGGACCGTATGGATCGCTTGCAGCATAAATAGAATTATTTATCGCCAGCCCCGCCAAGCCAAAACTTAAAACGAAGAATACAACTAATATTTTAGACCAATTGAATACGGACAACCGCATTCGTTTTTTCATAGAAGTACAATCACCTCTCTAATAATACATATTTTGTATTTTCATTTCTCCTATATTCTCCGAAGCGATATGATACGTCCCATTTTTAAAATCTAAAGATGATCTGGTCCAGAACCTAACTTTTTTGCCCTTGGTAATGAGTTCTTTAGGACTGTTAGGAATAGTAGTGAATCCGTTCTTTTTTGCATAATCTAAGTCTAATCTTCTAAACTTCAATAATCCATTATTCAGACCACTACTATAGGTTATTAAATCTGTGTTATCTGTGTTTGATGTAAAAGATAGGTCTGCAAATGTTAAATAGTAATCACCACTTGAAATTTTGGGTTCAACAAAAAGTGTAGTATATACTCCTTGAGGTTTACCATTTTGAACTTTCACTACTATAAACCTATGAAACGTGAGTACTCCTGAATTGTTAGATAATTTTATATCTCCCTTAGATAAATCACTTACCTTGACAGAATTTTTAGTATAAAAGTAATTACTAATCGTCGTTAAATTCGTTCCCGTCGTGCCAACCTCACGCATTTCATTCAGATCACTGTACTTCCCTGCATCCTTACCCTCGACATCCATATAACGCAGCAAAATGGCAGACACTTCAGCTCGCGTTGTTGGATCAGCAGGCTTCAATGAACCGTCCTCAAATCCACCGACAATGCCAGTGCCGCGAACAAGTGCAAGATAAGGAATTTGCTCTGCACGAAACGTTCCCCGATTCACCTCAGGGGTAGGTAGCAGTGTATTTTTGGTATCGTCAAAAGCATCCTCGAAACTGGTTCCCGACTTGATCAGTCCGTTTGCAATCCATTTCATCATCTCGTAGCGTGTCAGCTCGGCATTGGGATTGAATCCTTTCGGATAATCACTTGCTTGAATAAAGCCTTGGCCGACCAACTGTGTCACAGCTGATTCAGACCAATGCCCCTTGAGATCAGCAAAAGGATTCTCGCCTTGTACCTTTTCCAAGCTGGTTGCACGGCTGAGAAGTGTAGCATACTCACCACGGGTAATTTTGGCATTGGGGCGGAACGTACCGTCCTGATAGCCGGAAATCAGATTTTTATCATAGGCTTTAACAATTGTAGCTTGCGCCCAGTGCCCTTTGATATCTTTGAACTTCGTAAGCGCAGAAGCCGTTGTGCCCGCTCCATTCGTGCTTGTAGCAGCATCCACTGTAGACACCAGACCCACGTTTCCAGTAGTCAGCAGCGTTCCTGCCATCAAAGCCGTCGTCAACATACCGACTATCAACACGTTCCTTTTTGATTTCCTACCGTTTGATCTCATTTGTTTCTTCAATCTACTCACTCTCCTATGTACCTTAGTATGGGGCAAACTTCTGCTCTTTCAGCACTCGTACTACTCTCAACCCAAAACCTAAATTTGTCATAATCATCAATATTCTACCATGCAAATCTAGGCTATTGGTATTATTTTTCAGCAATCCCCATCACACAAGGCATGCAACCTCCCCTTCCAAAGACCCAATTCACCCCTAAAAACACAAAAAAAGGCCACGAATCCGCAGATTCATAGCCTTATGCTTTAAGGTGTCGGTCCTATTCAATTGAAAAAATTGTAATCTATCTATCACAGAATAAACGATTCTGCTCCATTTGACCAGTCCTAAAATTCAAATCAAACTAGGTTTGCTAATCATATACTGTACAAATGGCGTCAACGATAACGCTCCGACCTCTTCCAGAGTAAACCATTGTGCGCCCAGCGAATCTTCGCCATCCGGTTCCCTTTTGATCTCATAAGGCCGACTTTCGCTTGTCAAATATACATCGTATAGAATTCCAATATGGTGCAGCTCTTCCGGCTCGCCTTCGTAAACCCACTCCAATACGTTCGATTCCGCAGAACGAATCACCAATTGTAGATTGGAAAGACCCGTCTCCTCTTCGATCTCACGGTGTAGGGCTGTCTCCGGTTGCTCACCAAACTCCAACCTTCCTCCAGGCAAATCCCATTTCCCCATATAGGCTCCTCTAGCCTTATGTATTAACAGGACTTTTTGCTCCCAAGTGACTAAACCGTATACCCCCATGTGTGTGTACCGATCCACTTAAAGGTTCTTCCTCTCGTCTGAAAGATGCCTAACCTGCTCTTCCAATCTACGAATACGCTTATTCATCTGATAGAACGAAGGAGTAAATATCGCTCCAATAATAATAACAATGACCCAGACACTCAAATCATCAGCCCCTATCTAAGAGTCTCCCGCCTCTAGCGATAACCGAACAATCAGTTCTTCACCTTCAATCAACAATGCGGTTAGTCCTTTATCCGAGCCAGATTGGTGATTCTCTCCGTTGGTCCAATACGCGGCTTCTCCCGATCGTACAGCTACCCGTTCGCCTGTCTCACCTTCCACCCAACCTTCCCCTTCAAGCACCAGAAAGACCTGTTCACCCACTGCTGGATGCAAATCTACACTTCCTCCTGCAGACAGTTTCAGTTGCGCTACGTGGCAGGCTGTTGTGCTTCGGAGTATCGGCGTAATCTGTGCTCCCTCACTGCCATAAGCGGTGATGCTGCGACAGTCCTCTGGTTTGAGACGATATATCTTCACTTCTTGTTCTCCTCTGCCACGGTATCCAGATCCAGAGCCAAACGAATCATATCGACGCAGCGAATGCCATCTTCGATAATCTCTTCTTCATAATGTTTCACAAAGAAATCCCGATCGACCCCTATAATGCGAAAACCACAGCGTTGATACAGCTTCAACTGATGAAAACTTGAGTTGCCTGTCCCAATTTCTACTGTTCGACCACCGAGCCTGCGTGCTGCCTCTATCGCTTCCTTAAGCATGTGTTTGCCAACGCCCTGTCCCTGTAACTCTTCCTGTACGGCAATATTAACAATCTCTACTGTCTCTGGACGCGTCTTCAGCAAGACAAACTCTCCTACCATTTCTCCTTCATATTCAGCGATAAAGCAAACACCGCGACTCAGATATTCGTCAACGATAGCTTTGGACGGATCAGCCATTAATAAAAGTTCATAAGGTTTTTCTTCTTCCCAGTCCAAAATCCGGAACGACAATTTCACACCAATCTCCACCTTTTCCTCGTACATATTCATTTACGTCCCGTTTGCAGAAGCCTATGTATGGCTAGTTCACCAAATATATAACAACCTTCCGTATATAAATGTTTGGGTCTGAATTCATATTTCTCTCTTTTTATAACCTCGGGTTACTGCGGAACGATATTTATCCTTTATTTCATTCATCTAGTTCACCAAATCTATTAGCTATTTACAGCTCCAGCCTGATTTTGATAATGACGAATCACCATGCCAGATGCTTTCTGCATGCCCTGTTTCTCATAGAACCCCTGGAGTTCGTTATCGCACAAAAGATCAATCATATAGAGATCACCCAGACGATTAAACATACGCTTGATGAGATCTGTTCCGATTCCTTTACCCTGATATTCCGGAAGCACTTCCAATAAGGGAATATATGCACTAAGAACTCCATCTGAAATCGCTTGAATAAAGCCCACCACATTTCCGGTCTCTTCATCAATAGCCAGTTCGACAGCATAGGATTGCTCCAGCAACTTCAGGAAAGTAGCCGTAGAAGGAGGTTTGGGCCAACCTTCAAAAAAATTTCCGCTAAGTTGGTCGATACCTATTCCCGCCAGCGATTCACGAAATGTAATATCCATAATAGCAAGTCCTCTCCTTTAAAAAGTAAACTTCATTATATCATAATATCTGGATATAAATATATAGAATTGGCTGATAAAATATGAGGCATTCTTCAAATAGAAGCCTCATTTATTAGCTTTATACATGTAGACTGTTATAAAAACGCAACGTTCTATTCCTCACGTTATTCACCCGTGCTTAAGTGCTCGTGGATTAATTTCCATTCTCCGTTGATGCCTGCAACAAATACATTGGTAGCCCGACCTTTTCCAGACGCCGGCTGCCCTTGATACATTCCTTTCCAGTGATAGGTATAAATACAGACCGCCTGTTCTTCGCCAGTCGTAATCCACGTGACATCTTCTGCAGAATACACCTCATCCTTGACTGTCTCCCAAGCGTTTTCAAAATAAGCCCGAATTTCGTTAAGCGTAGTACAAGACGTTCCGGTAAACCAATATACGGCATCCGGTGATAACCACTTGCTTACCTCATCAAACTGATGTGTATTGGTCGCTGCAATGTATCCTTCCAGTGCATGCTGGTATCCCATGATTTCTTCCTCCTGTGCGTTTTGAGTTATTTGAATTCACTTTGTTCAAGAACCGAATCGCTATACACCATAAACGTCTCTTTCAGTGTACGTCCGGTTGATTTCTCCCAGATCACACTCCGCTCAAACGTACCTGCTTCAAAAAATCGCGGGAAACGTTCCGCAAACCAATCCTGCATAGGCAGTTCATGCGCTTGACCTAAAGACACCCACAACAGTTCACCTTCAGGGGGCTCGCTCAATAGCTCCCCCTCATAAGAAGTAGCCACGTAGTTGAAGACCATATAACGCAATCCTTGCTCCGGATCACAAAATTCATCAAGACCTTTGTATGTAATTTCTTTCACCACAAGGCCTGTTTCCTCTTTAACCTCTCGCACGGCACCATCCACAATACTTTCCGGAAAATCAACTTTCCCTCCAGGAGCAATAAATCCTGGAAATCCTTTTCGGTTCGGTCGATTCATTAACAGTACCTGATCATTTCGCTTGTCCCATACCATACACATCGTTAAAATCTCAGTTCTAGTGTCCATGTTGATCCTCCCAGTTGCCTTATACAAAACCTATTCCCTTGCAATTCACACATAGAATTAAGCTTATATACTTCGTTGTACACTAACACTTCTGGTACATAGATAGATTCTCCTGCTTCAATCTCTATTCAGAATCTTTCTTAATTTTCCTGATTATCTGACAAAGTCAGTGTTGATATAATTGCACACCAAAGACGGACACCGGAAATTGGAGGCCCGCCTCTTTATGATGTATGCAATGTTTTGCTTTTGAACCGAATATCGAAAAGGCGACACTCAGCTCATGCCTGTAATTAACACACGGCGCTCTTTCCACTCGGCACGGCGATAAGCCTGCAGCAGACCAAATTTGCGGATACTTGCTTTTGGCACTGATTTGTAAGGCATAACGACCGTAAAGTCCTCATCAAACGGTACAAAAGATAATCCTACTTTCTCATTGGAGAGCCACTCGGCCTGAATGGGTTGCCTTGAACAGGCATCGAAGGTACAGCCAAGTCCATCAGCGAAAAAATCATAACGTGCAGCAGGTGTCCCGGGTTCCTCCATACAGAGAAAAAGACTGAGCTGATCACAAAAAAGCATGATTTCCACATCACTTTTCAGCCTGAGCTTCAACGTCTCACCGCCACCAAGCTGCTGTTCCCAACGTAACTGATGTTCCCGTTCATCGTTTAGATACTCCCTGATGTCTTCATCTTCATTGGCGTTAGCTCCCAGATTGTTTTGAAACAATTCTGTATACATCATGCTGCACAACAACCCGGCGTACAGGTTCTTCTCACGCACCTCTTCAATACCTTTACGGTAAAATACAAATCGCGGACGTAGCGGAAAATCACGAAACGAATACGGTATCTGACTATAATCATTCCAGAATGGAGCGGCATCCAACTCAATCCATCCCCGATCATGCTCTCTTGCGGCAAGAATCAGATCTTCTCGATGCGCTTCATCAGTTAACAATTCCGTTTTCCAATGGGAAGCCATTTCTCCGGCTACTAGTCCATGCTCATGCTGTGCGGTCAAAACAAAATCATGCTCTCTCTCATATACGATCATTTGCTGTCACCCTCCCGCATGGTATACGTTGACTTAACCATAATTTGGTTTACAATTTCCTATAAGTTGCTTTTCATTCAACTTTCAGGGAATATACTAAGGAACCCTCAATGTAAAGGTGTTGTCAGTTCCCTGAAATTTGGTACACTAATGATTGTGCCAACATAACATTACATACAGAAAGCGGGATCTCATGAATTTATACTCTCCTTACACCGAGTTTAACCGCAATGAATGGGCTGACTTGAAGAAATATCAGACCACTCTTCCACTAACGAAAGCGGAATTGGAACAGCTAAAGGGATTAAATGAAGAGGTATCCATTCAAGAAGTTGAGGATATTTATCTACCTCTTACCCACTTTATTGACTTATATGCAGGAGCTTCACGAGAGCTGAATCGCTTAACGGCATCTTTTTTAAAAAAAGAAGCACATCACGCTCCCTACATAATCGGTATTGGGGGCAGTGTTGCCGTGGGCAAAAGTACAACCGCCCGCTTGCTTCAGGCTATGCTGGCCAGAGGTAAAGGACATCCCAAGGTGGATCTGGTCACCACGGATGGTTTCCTATATCCCAATGCTGTGCTGCAAGAGAAAGGCATCATGAACCGGAAGGGTTTCCCGGAAAGTTACGATATCAAGTCGCTGATTCAATTCATGGGTGATGTCAAATCAGGAAAACCTGAAGTAATGGCTCCCGTATACTCCCATCTTGCCTACGACGTCATTGCAGGTGAAGAGAACGCCATATGTCAGCCGGATATCCTTATTATTGAAGGAATTAACGTGCTCCAGGTTAAAAAGGAAACCCCACTGTTGGTCAGTGATTTTTTTGACTTCTCCATCTATATCGATGCAGAAGAGGAGCATATCCGTCACTGGTACATTGAACGTTTCAAACTGCTACGTAATACAGCGTTTCAGAATGAGAATTCCTTCTTCCACAGTCGTTTCGCCAATCTGGGAGAAGATGAGGCTGTTCTAACGGCAAGCCAGATCTGGAAAGATATCAATGCCAAAAATCTGCACGAAAACATCCTTCCAACCAAAGGACGAGCCCGACTGATTCTGAAAAAGGAAGCGGACCATTCGATTCAGCGCATTCAATTGCGTAAGCTGTAAGCGTCATAAGGAGCAGAAACATTCTGCTTCATACGATTAAAAAGGAGACAAGACCACATGCAGACCTTGATTATACTTGGAAGTATTATGATGTTTCTTGCTGTTGCCCTTGGAGCATTCGGCGCACACGCGCTCAAACGCAGATTGTCTGCTGACATGATCAAAATATACGAGACTGGCGTTCAGTATCATCTTGTTCACGGACTTGGGATCATCCTGCTCGGACTGCTCGCTGATCGACTGGAGCAGCCTTCTCTTGTTGTGCTGGCTGGATGGCTGCTATTCGCTGGCATCCTTTTGTTCTCGGGCAGTCTGTATGCCCTAAGCGTAACTGGCGTTCGAAAACTGGGGGCGATCACACCCTTGGGCGGAGTAGCATTTTTGGTCGGTTGGGTGATGTTATTAGTCGCCGCTTTGTAAAATCAACATTGTAAACTGAAAAGAGTGTTCTAGCCGATCTTAAAAATCGCTGGAGCACTCTCTTTATGTTTAACTTCGCCATATACGGCGAATGCTGTGTGTGACTTCATCCCCCTGCTGTCTTTCCAGGATATATACATCAGGATTAGATAGATTTTTCCACTCTTTGAATCCATAGGATGCATCATGGCTGCGAATGAGCAGAGATAACAGATTGCCGTGTGTAATCACAGCCCCGCTATGCTCCGGCCGGCTCCACAGCTCGTCCAGAACCTCAAGACCCCGAGCTGTCGCAAAACGTGAAGATTCACCACCTTCTTCTGTCCAATCTTCGTCCGTGTATGTACGCTCAAGCACATCCATCCAGTTTTCCAGATGAAGGGTGCTAAGCACCCTTTCTTGAAGACGTTCATCCGTATGTATATGTTGCAGGACGGTTTTGCCCAGTGGTGCTGCGGTTTGAAGTGCCCTTTTCCACGGACTCGACACAATGTATTGTATAGGGTGCTCCGCCAACATCTCAGCAAGTTCTTCTGCCTGACGAAGTCCTTCATCCGTAAGCCCGGCATCCGGTTCTTGTCCTGTAGCTTTGGCATGACGGATGAGATAAATAGACTGCATCGCCCCTCACCTCCTGTTGATCCAACTTACCTTCAATGCTTCTCCAGATACTTGAGTGCAATTCGCATATTCTCCTGGTCTTCCGGACGGCCAGATGAACTAAGAAAAGTAACCTTTTCTTCTGTCCACACGCCCTTTTGTTCTGTTAACCCAAGAAGCTGCTTCAAGCGGTTAACCGTTCCCGTACTGCCATCAATAATCTGAATATGATCTGGCAGAACCGTACGAAGAATTGAGGTGTAGAACGGATAATGCGTGCAGCCAAGTACAACTGTACCGTATAAATCCAGATCAAGATCAGCCAATTTGAAACGGAAATACGCCGCAATCTTCTGTGGATCAAAGTCCATCTGCTCACACCACTCCACAAGTTCAGGTAATGGAATGGAATCGACACTGTGGTGATCATCCACACGGGATACCAATTCATGATATTTCGTTTGACTCAAGGTCAGGGCTGTAGCAAATACAAGCACTCTTTTTCCGCTTTTTCGATTCATTTCCACTGCCGGTTTCACAGCAGGCTCCATTCCGATAACGGGGATATCATACTTGGCACGCAAATCCTTCACGGTCAGACTGGTCGCTGTATTGCAGGCAATCACAATTGCTTGCACATTTTCCTGAACAATCGCCTCCACACAATTGAAGATATGTCCTCTAACCTCATCGGCGGACTTGGTCCCATAAGGAACATGCAGCGTATCGGCATAATACAGAAACGCTTCTTCAGGGAATTGATGCAAAGCCTTATGCAAGACGGTTAAACCACCGATTCCCGAGTCAAAAAATGCAATTTTCTTCTTCAAGGGTTTCACCTCTATAACGTATTCTTTCAGGTTCCTGGAACCTCTCATTCCTGCTCATGATGACTGGGAGGTGAGTTATGTTATTCTGGGTCATCACAGACGTTAACGTTTGACGACCTGCGGTGATCGTTTCGGTTACGGATCGTTCTTTCGATCGCTGTTGTCTCCAAATTTTTTTGATATATTTTATAAATGTGCAAATTCGGAGACAAAGGCGAACGCTACCGCTTCTTCAGAATCGCTTCCGTTCCCTCCACAACCTTCGCTGTAAGTTATGCACTAATGATGATGAGCCATTATTCTACCTTCATTTTATACTGTCTGAGCCAGTCTTTGCCACTTTGCCAGTTTTCCACCGGATTACGTTCTCCGAGCAACTCCGTACTTGCCTGAGCCATGATCCATTCCTTAAGACCATTATCTGCACTGGACTCCAGCTGCTGAATCAGGACGTTCAGTCCCTCTTCACCCGTATCCATAATCTGAACATACGCCTCTGTATTAGCAGCAATATAATCACCTGGATTACTGCTGGTCAGAATCTCAGGTTCGTTCACGATTTGCTGAAGATTGCTTTCAATCTCCCAGCTTACTTCCTGACTTTCCGTCTGATTCGAACATGCTACCAACATCCATGCTGCACACAGCATCACAGTGCCGCTAACAATCCATTTGCGAATCATGGAATCACTCCTGTCCCTACTCAAACTTATGAACGGTATTCACAATAAACTCGGCAAAGCTATGATCATAATTATACTCACCCCGATAGATACGGATATGCGCTTCAATGACATATTGCAGGTCCTTTTGTACAAAAGTCCTAATCATTGCTGCAACACCCCCTTTAATTCCGGGTCACCAACTCAGCGGATTGATGCACTTCATTTAACATACATGAATTCATTCTTTTATGTCGTCGTCGTGACGCTAAAATCCACACCAAACTGGATTAGTCCCAGCTTCCGGGCAACAGCCTGTGAAGCTATATTATCCCATGATGTACTATAGATTGGAATGCGCCCACTCTCTCTAACATGATACTGCCAGCACTTTACAGCCTCTACTGCATAACCCTGTCCTCTGAAATTAGGTGCCGTATACAGACTCGCCTCAGCACCCTGTTGGGATACACGGGCTGAACAACATACAGCGACAGCCGAATCCTCAATGACATAAGCGGCAACGGGCATTTTTTCATGCAGATGCTCTATTAAATCAGGAAAATGCTCTTCCAGCAGAAAAGTTCGATGACTCTCTATAAGCTGAACATTTGGATTCCATTCGCCACACGTCTCGGGAAATGTGTATGCCGGGCCCATCCATACACTCTTTACTGGCTTAAACGTCTCCACTCTCCGAATCAGCTTCGCAACATCGAGCGGAAGCTCAGCGTCACAGCCCAGCTCCTCAATCAGAGTGAACGGCAGCTGCTCATGATAATAGGAGCATTGCCCGACAGAGGATATCCCAATAAATAAGGCTGGAGCCTGCCCACCATCCGGTTCATTAATGCTTAACAGACGCTTCTGATTGTCCATCGTATACAATGTCTCTGCCTGAATTTTCATCATATCCATGGGTGAAATGTTTGAAATAGGTTTCATAATTACGGAATGAACCTCTGCAATAATGGTTCGCCTACACTTCTTTTTCCAGCGTCATGCTGCTTCAGAAAATCAGTTATTAATCCGGATATCGTATATTTGCACATTGGCTATCCCCCCTCATTAATTTCCATTATACGGTATATCCCGTGCAGATACGAATGCAATGTGCACAATTGCGTATGTGTAATATACGTGAGGATTTTAAGATTCAGACAATGATCCAATGTCGCTTATTTATCCTGCAGCACAGCTTTTTTCCATGCATCTCCCAATTCAGCAACCGACGCATATCGATTTGCCCGCTCAGGGTCTACCGCTCGAATAACCACCTGGTACAACGCTTCTCCCGCATCCCACCTGGCATAGGAACGGTCAAGCTCTCCACCCAGCAGCGAGAAAGCCATCGCCCCCATATTGAATACATTCGTGACTCCATCCATCGGTGCACCCAACTCCAATTCCTCAGGAGACATAAACCGGGATGATCCCCACATCCGTCCCATCGTATTCGTGAAAGAGCCCTTTCGATACAAATCAATATCGCATATCTTCATCGTCTGTTTGTCAAAATCATAGATCAGACTGCCATCGTAAAAATCAACAGCCACATACCCTCTCCGCTGCACTTCGATGTGAAAATCCAAAATCTGCTCCATCGCATGAATGCGCGTCTTTACCGGAAGCTGTCTGAATCGATAATAGGGGGATCGAGGGTCCTCATACTTGGCTGGTGGCGGAAAATCCCAATGGGCATGCAGACATTCTCCTTCCACCCAATCGAATACACAGGCGTAGCCATGTTCCGTTGCAAAATGGTCTTTTAAATGAATCAATGTGTCATGTGCCAAATCTTCGTATATGGAAACGGATGATTTCAAATAATGAATCGCTTCGGCAGGCGCCCCTATACTGCTCGCATGTATCGTGCGCGCTCCAGCATATTTCACGAATTTTCGCTTTCCGTCCTGACCCAGAATACCAAAGGACAAATTGCCGGAATCCTGCTGATCAAATACACGAAATACGGTACCCAAGCGCGTGATCCACTCGAATGAATGAGGTTCTTTTAACTCAAAAGAAATGCCGTCAAGTTCAAGCTGAACCGTGTTCATCATATGTCACCACCTGCTTCAACATGCTCATCGCTCACATTAAAACGCTCAGTATAAAAGTACGTCATATGAGCCTCATCGTAACCCTTTCCCTGAACGATCAGCGCATTGCGTTCAATGCCATAGGTTTCAAATCCATACTGCTCATACAATCGTCTGGCTGACTCGTTTGTGGTAACCACACTGAGATTGATTTGCTCTATGCCTTCCAGTTCCTTGCCTCGATCTAACACTTCGCGAAGCAATCGGGAAGCAAGTCTACATCCACGGTAAGACGGTGAGACATAAACTCCCCAGATGTATCCTTTGTGCCTCAGCTTAAGTCCCTGTTCTCTTCTGAATCCCATCGTTCCTGCGAGGATGCCTTCTTCTGTATATGCCCCCAGAATGTAATTATCAGCTTCATTATGTATACGTTCCTGCACTTCACTCATGGGAAGCTGAATCGACATTTCAAATGAAGCCCCGAAGGCTTCCGGATGATTTTTCAGCGCTTCCAGCCGCAAAGGCCAATATTTCTCTGCCTCATCTCTGCGTATATTGCGAAGGATGAATACGTTCTCCTTTTGACCTTCATTCATGCTTCAACCACTCCCTGCATGTCATAAGGATAATCAATCTGGAGCTTCACATTATCTGCAGCTTCCTGGCCTGCAAGCAAACCTACAACATAGACCCCAAGATCAATGGACGTCGCTACCCCGCCGGCTGTAATCACATTTCCGTCTTTCACAATCCGGGTTTGAATGACCTCGGCAACGTATGGCTCAAGCAGTTCATAGACATTGGGATGCGTCGTTGCTTTTTTACCTGTTAAAAACCCAGCTGCCCCCATCAGCAGAGAGCCTGTGCACACGGATACCTTTAGTGGAACATTCTCGGCTTGTCTCAACCAGCCCACAAAAGCCTCATCGAATCGAAGCTTGCGTGTTCCCATGCCACCAGGCACAAAAATGAGATCATATTCCGCCAAATTAGGCTTCACCCGGTCCACCTTCAACGTTAGGCCCGATTCGTCCGTAACCTGATCTGTCATCGCACATGTTTCCCATGTCGTGCCTTTGGTTTGTTCAAAGAAATTCAACCGATTGATCACATCATAAAATCCTGCAAAATCAAGGAAAGTCAAACCATCAAACAAAACAAAAGCGATTTTCATATCAAAGCCCTCCAGTGTTTTTTATTTCGACGCATCCCGCTCCATGGCTTCCTTCACCCAATCTCGTTCCGGTAGTTTACTTTTACTCTATTTCAATCCCCGCGCTATAATCCACTCCAGCCATTTCCATGGAAGCAGCAGCTTACCGATGATAAGCAAACGCGAACCTTTACCCAATACATAACGAAGCCTTGGTGCACGCATCCGTGCAATGCGAGCAATCAGATCAGCCACTTCCTGCGGATCAGGTGCAGTCTCTCCAGCATGCTGGGAATAACGAAGAACTGCGTCCAGCTTATCTTTATAGGGGGAATGATCGCTTCTGTGAATTTCGCCCAAGCCTTTACTCCATATGGGTGTACGATAAGCACCTGGCTCTACGAGCACAACCCGGACACCGAACGAAGACATCTCATGACGCAAACTTTCCGTGAAGCCCTCCACGGCGAATTTGGATGCAGCATACGGCGCATACCCCGGAAAACCGGACAATCCACTGACGCTGGACAAGTTGATGATCAATCCCTGCTTTTGCTCGCGCATGACAGGCAAGACCGCACGTGTAACGGCAATCAAGCCGAACAGATTCGTTTCCATTTGCCTACGCCAATCATCCATGGATACTTCCTCGATAAATCCGCCAAGCGCAAATCCCGCATTGTTTACCAGCATATCGATCCGCCCATGGTTTTGAAGTACCGCCTGAACAGCCTCCTGCACTGAATCAGCATCCGTCACATCCAGCCGAATAACCTGTACCCGATCCGAGATACCCGCCTGCTCCGCCAGCCTTACCAATTCCACATTCCGACTCAAATCTCGCATCGTTGCTGCAACACGATAACCTTGTTTTGCCAGCGTAATCGCCGTAAGCATGCCGAATCCACTCGATGTACCCGTGATTAACGCCACAGGAGCGTTTGAGTCGAACTCTTTCGATTTCCCCACGGTTGAACCTGTTTCGCCCTGTATATGATCATCCTCTGTCTGCATCTTCTGTTCTGTCATCTGCTTCACCTCTTCCCTCGGTGGATTTAGTAGATGTAGTGGATTTATCATCGTTACCTTATCATCAAAACGCTTCACTCAAGTGTGCTGTCTCTCCACTCGGCGCAGCTTCGTTATTCCTGGTTCAAACGTATAAGGAACGAATCTAATCTCGGGTACGATGCATTCCAGCCGTTCTCCCAGCTTCATCAGCTCCTGCTTCACATTGGCTTCCACCTGCTGCATCCCTTCTCCTCCTGCAAGCCGAAGCGATACTTCCAACATCCCGTTCCCTCGCTGTAAGACGCGATAATGCTCAATAGCCGGAGAGGCTGCAATCACCGCACGCGTAACAAAATCCGGGAACACAGGAACGGCTTCGCCCGTTTGTCGATGTGGAAAATAAAGCGTGTCATCACAGCGGCCTTCGATCCGCTCTATGGAAGTGAATGGAGACCCACAGGCACAAGGAACCGCCGCCTCGGTCAGAATATCGTTCAGCCGATACCGGATAATCGGCTGTGAGGTTCTGGAGAAGTCCGTAATCACAGGCACGAACCTCCGGGTCGCGGGATCAATGGACTCTTTTTCAATATGAACGATATCTTCATTCAAATGCAACGTACCGAAGTGACAGGTTGCGCCCAGAAATCCTTCCGTACACTGGTATACCTGATGTATCATTTGTCCAAAAACATGCTCCAGCACCTTGCGATCCATCGGGTCCAGTACTTCGGCAACGGAAATGATTTTGTCCGGTACAGCGGTCAATGTGCCAGACGTATAAGCGTCAGCTAACATTCTCAGCATGGAGGGCGGCGCTACCCATACGGTAGGACGGTATGTTTCCATACGTTCAACCAAGGTATCGACACGCTCTAACAGATCAAAATATTGAAATTGCAGCTTCCCCCGCTGCACCGATTCATACAGATTACTGTTGGCTCGGAGGAAAAAGGCGATCTTGGCAGGCTTCCACAGTCCACCAGGCAGGAGCTTGGCCAGCACAGTCCCTGTCCACGCATCCTGCTCCTGATCACTCACCAGAAACAACCCCCGGTTGCCTGATGTGCCTGAGGACAAGCCTACCGTCACACCCTGAACGGATGGCTTGAAATCACGCGTTTCCTCGCTTTCCCCGGCGAGAGCCATGGCTTCGTCCTTGGAGATGCCCACTGTGTTGAGCCGATCGAAATGTTCCATCATGATCGTTTTGTCAATTAGCGGAAAGCTTCTCCAGTTGGATGCAGCAACATCACCCCACCACTCCCGGTAAAAAGGCGACTTTTTACGAACCCGTTCCACTTGCCGAATGATCTGGCGTTCCTGCCAGCGTTCAAGTTGCGCTCGTGTTTTCCATTTTCTCAATCCCCGTGCAAGTGCATAATGATAGACAATACGCAGTGTATTGCTCATATATCCTCACCCTCTGTACCCCAAGCATTCAGCGCTTCACGGCAATGACTGGGCACAATCCGTATCTCTGGAAACTGCTGATGCAACTGAGCCAATCTGTCAAAATTCCTTCGATACGCCTGACGATCCGACATAATGATTCCAGCGAGGGCATGAGGTCTGCGTTGCTCCTGGAAAGCACGACTCGACCACACTGCGTCTGCACACAGAAAATAATCATGCGACTCCGTACTAAGCAAAATTCCCATCATGCCTTCCGCATGACCCGATACGTCAACACCCAGCAGACTGCCATCACCGAAAATATCGTATACCTCGGGAAAAGGAAAATCCTCACCCGCTTTTGCCCATCGCTCCGGCTGCTTCGTAACTGGCAATGATCGGGCATCAAAGTCCTCTGGCAGCAGGCCGGACAGAAACCCTGCCTTAACAGCCGCAATGGGTCCAAGTGAACGCACAGCATCATAGGCCCTTGGCAGATAGATCAATTGTGCCTGTGGAAAATCCCGCACACCCGCGATATGATCCCCATGGAAGTGCGAGAGGATGATGTACCGAATATCTGAAGCTTCCAGTCCTAAACGAGCCAGAAAATGTACCGCACTGTCTTCTTCACGATAGACCACAGGTGTAATATGACGATACAGCGCGTTTGGCAAATGAGCGGTTTCCTTGAAAAAACGGGAGCTATATCCCGTGTCCAGCAGAATCGGACCATGTACAGGATGGATGATACACGCAAAGCCGGCCGGAAAGGCCACCGGACGCAAACTTCCACCACGCAGCGTCAGAAACTCCGGATGTGTACAGTAACCTGCTGCGCCCAGATGAAGCTTTACCGAAGTTGTTGTCAGCATGATTCAGCCCTCCACCAGTCTGCAAATTGTTGTAACCCCTCATCAATGGTCAATCGAGGCACATACCCCAGCTTCTCACGGGCATCCGTAATATCCAGCGTCTGCGGGATCGATAATGTACCAACCGTATACCGCGTCAATTGAGGTTCACCTAACGCAGGAATCAAGCGATGTACACGTTCCAGCACTGCGGCTGCTCCGTATGCTGCTCGGTAGGGAATGTTTCGGCGGTGTAAAGGCATTTCCAGCATCCCAAATAACGTGCTCACCAAATCCTGGAACGGTCTCGGATCTCCATTGGAAATATTGTAGGCACGCCCCAGCGCTTCTGTCTTGGCATCCCTGCATAACAACAGCGCATCCACCACGTTATCCACGCAAGTCAGGTCAATAAGTGCCTGTCCGCCGCCGATCATGGGTACACCCGATTTGCCATTTGCTGCAACGATTCTGGGAAAAAGGGTCTGGTCATACGGGCCAAAAATGGCTCTTGGACGAATCATGATCGATGGAAGTCCATTGGTATGAGCCTGCCAAACCACTTGCTCAGCGAGCCGCTTGGTGGCTGCGTAATGATTGGCTGGTTTGGATGGCAAGGGGTCATTCTCATGTATGTCATATCGCGGATTGTAGTTAAAATATAAGCTCGGTGTTGATACGTGAATGAACCGCTGTACGCCACCTTTCATACAACGGTCCACCAAATGCTGTGTCCCCTCCACATTGCTAGTGTAAAAATCCCGGTATTTGCCCCATGGCGACGATAACGCCGCACAGTGAAATACAACATCCTGACCCGAACAGACCTCATTCACCGCCGCCTGATCCCGAATATCTCCGTTATAAAATCGAATGCCTGCTGCTTCAAGCTGTGCACCGTGCTTTGGCTGGCGTCCCATACCCGTAACTTCCCAGCCTTGCTCTGCAAGCCGTATCGCCAGATGCCTGCCCAGACATCCGGTTGCTCCTGTAACCAATGCTCTATTCATCGTTGTTCACCGTTCCATTCTATGTCGTGAGTCAAAGCTTCAGTCAGCGAAAACTTATGTTTCCTTGCCAGCCGCCAGGCGGAGAGTACAATCGCAAATTGCTCAAACAAAGGTTTCACATCGTGTCTCAGATACACCACATCCCTCGTTCCCCGCCAGGCTGTCTTCCATGTCCGCAGGCTGCCCTTCCCCCAGAACTGCTGCAGTCCACTTACCAGCATCGGAAGCATCAACATCGCTTTGCTTCCTTGCTTGGGGATGATTACCTTTGCTGCTTTCACCAGTTCATCAGGCGCAATTAAAGCACGTAACAAGCCATCACCAGGGTGAAACAAATGGATTCCACTGGTCGCCCTTGGATTACACTCAATGGCATACACATATCCGTCCTCTGTTTCAATAAAATCAAAACCAATCTGCCCGCTAAACCCTGTCACCTGTACAAATTGCCTTACCCACTCGTAAATCCCTTCATGCTCCACATGTTCGAAAAAAACACTCGCCCCTACACTGCCCGTCCGATAGCGACTGTCGTAGGTCGTATGTGCAACGATTTTCCCTTCATAAGCTACGCTGTATGTACATAACATTTGCCCGGCAACATAAGCCTGCGCAATCCAAGGGGAAGCCGAGGATATTTCCGTGTCACCGGGAGGATCATTCTGTAAACGGTGCTGCTTCATTTTACCCGCGTATATCTTCTGATCAGGTTCAGGTGCGCCTTCATCAAAGTCTGCTGCAGAGGATATCGGCATACGAACCCTGGCAGCAAAACGGGAGTACACCGGCTTCCATACCCATTCCCCTTCTATTTCCAGATCAGCCTGCGCTTCGATCCATTCCTGCCGATTGTTGATCAGACGGGTATCCGGAACCGAAAGGCCAAGCGACTCTGCAAGCTGGATAAAATGATATTTATGATGCAATTCATGCAGCTGCTCTATAGGCGAAACAAGTACATGGCAGTGATTACGCAGCCGCTCTGCTCCTTGAGCAATATAAAAAACTTCTTCACACATCGGAATCAACAAGTCGATCTGCCAGGTTTGAACCAGACGCTCCATCTCTAACAAGTAATTCTCTGTTTCATGACGTGGAGATGGAACCATGAAGCACTGCTCCACCGCATTGGTCAATCTGCACAAATGACGCACCACGCTCTCCGCGACGTAAACCCGGTGACCCGCACGATGAAGCATTCGCGCCAGATCGAGGGTTACCGGAGCCCGGCCGCCTGTGAGCAGCACATTTAAAAATTCTGACGTTTGATGTCCATTCTTCGTGAATCTAGTAGTCAAAAATGAGTCCTCCCAGTGATAATCCGGCGGCTGTACCGATCATTAGCACCCGATCTCCCCTCTGAATACGCTGCTGCTTGATCGCCTCATGCAGCCCCATTGGAATGGAAGCGGCAATGGTATTGCCATGATTTCGTGTAATGTCCATAAAACGATCTTC